>LULI01001449.1_pt1 | contig 15460 bp, 19 predicted proteins | sample 728191 | NCBI WGS metagenome assembly LULI01 (sample SAMN03860293, study PRJNA289734) | marine metagenome | biome: seawater column; feature: ocean; material: water; isolation source: Red Sea water column Station 169 - depth 50m | place: Saudi Arabia: Red Sea | collected 2011-10-15 | depth 50 m | reverse complement strand
GTTTCATCCTTTCAAACGTTCATCGATCTCATCAATAAGATTGCCACTCATAAAGACACCGAAGAACTAGGATCTTTTTTCACTGATTTGATTGAGGCGTCTGAGTTAAAAGAATTTCACGGCAAAGAGCCTGGAGAAAAAGGTCGATCGCGGGTCGAAAACTTAGAGGAGCTTATCACTGCCACCTCAAACTATTTTGGTATCGGTGAAGACGATACCGACGAGAGAACCACGTTGGAGTTATTTCTCGACCAAGCTGCTTTGGATGCCGGTGAAACTCAGGCGGATGAAAGCGAGAAAGCCATTCAGCTAATGACCTTGCATTCATCCAAAGGATTGGAATTTCCGTTGGTCTTTATTGCCGGTTGCGAGGAAGGATTGTTCCCGCACCAACGTTCAATGGACGATGCCGGACAACTGGCTGAAGAGCGTCGCCTTTGTTACGTGGGCATGACGCGTGCGATGCAGCGTTTGTATATGACCCACGCCGAAGTCAGAAGTTTGTACGGGAGCGACTCTTTTAGTCCGGTCTCAAGATTCATCAAAGAAATACCGGAAGAATTAAAGTACGAAATTCGTTTAGCAGCAGAAAAAGAACATCCAGACCAGGGCTTTAAACCCAGAATTGTTGGCGGCACCGATGTGGCCGATACGCCTTTTGCTTTAGGGGATAGAGTCACTCATAACATGTTCGGTGAAGGCATCATTTTGAATTATGAAGGGCAAGGGGATAATGCTAGAGTGGAAGTCAATTTTGATTCGGGAGGCAGCAAATGGCTGGTAGTCAGTTACGCAAATTTGGAAAAAGTTTAATCGTCATCGTTGCGATGACACTTTTTGCTTGCACTGACTCAGGCACCGAAGCTGCTGGCGCTTCCGATAATAAGGTCTACAAATGGCGCATGGTAACGACCTGGCCAAAAAATTATCCTGGCGTTGGTTTAGCTGCAGAAAATTTATCGCGTTACGTCGATGAGATGAGTAACGGGCGCTTACAGATCCAAGTTTACGGCAACGGCGAGCTGGTGCCTGCTTTAGAGGTATTCGATGCTGTCTCTCGAGGCAGCGTACAACTAGGACACGGTGCATCATATTATTGGGTCGGAAAAGTACCTTCGGCGCAATTTTTTACCGCTCTCCCTTTTGGTATGAATGCCCAAGAGATGAATGCTTGGCTGCATTACGGCGGCGGCCTTGAGTTATGGCAAAAAGCCTACGCACCATATAACTTGCTGCCTTTGACCGGCGGCAACACTGGCGTACAGATGGCAGGGTGGTTTAACAAGGAAATTAATTCTCTGGAAGACATCAAAGGAGTGCGCATGCGTATTCCTGGGTTGGCAGGAAAAGTCTTTACTCGAGCTGGCGGTGAATCGGTATTGATGCCGGGTAGCGAAATTTTTACCAATTTACAAACTGGAGTCATCGATGCCGCGGAATGGATAGGACCTTACAACGATTTTACTTTTGGCCTCCATCAGGCAGCTAAATATTACTATTACCCCGGCTGGCATGAACCCGGTGCGGTGCTCGAAACCATTGTGAACAAGGAAGCATTTGAGTCGCTGCCGACAGACTTACAGAGTATTTTGAAAGTCGCTGCCCGAGCTGTGAATCAAGATATGCTCGATGAGTACACAGCCAGAAACAATCAAGCCCTAGAAACTTTAGTTAACGACCACGACGTGCAACTCCGTAAACTTCCGAATGATGTTTTAAAAAAATTTCGAGAAATCACCGATGAACTGGTGGATGAGATAGCTGCAGAAGATCCGCTCTTTCGAGAAATTCGTGATTCCTTCACTGAGTTTCAAAAAAACGTGAGCAATTATCACGAGATTTCTGAAAAAGCCGTCTATGAAATGCGCGATTTGGACTAAGCGTATTTTTTAACCAACCAAATCCCTATCGACGTCGAGACTGTAAACCTTAATAGGTAAATAAATATCGCCGGTAAGGAATAGATGAATTCAATGTAAGCCTGGAAAAGACCGTTTAAGTTTTTAAACCATTCGATTACAGGAAAAAAAACGTTTAGATAAACCTGCAGGTGCTCCTCAAAATTAATAGGCCCAACAACGAGGGCATGCAGCGCAAAAAACAACAGATAAAAATCACCCCATATTAAAAAATACCCCAAACCTTTTAAAAAATTAGTCATCTGCCAAGCGTCTGACCTCTTTCCAAACTCTTAGAATATTGCCGTTCATTATTTTTTTGATGTCTTCATCGGAATAGCCGCGCACTAAGAGCTCCTTGATGAATTGCGGGTAAGTTGATACGTCTTCAAGACCGATCGGTAATCTTGGGATGCCATCGTAGTCTGAGCCTATGCCAATGTGGTCAATTCCAACCAAATCAACAACTCGGTCAACGTGGTCAACGACGTCTGCAATGGTGACTTTTAAGTCAGGATTATTTCTAACATCACGAATAAAGTAGTCACCAAAATTCAGTTGCAAGACGCCACCGTTTTTAGCCAGAGCAATCATCATTTCATCGGAAACGTTACGTTCGAAGTCTGGTACAAAGTGTCTTAACGAGGAATGCGTGGCTACCGTCGGCGCACTCGATAATTCAAGGACTTGAAAGAAAGCTTCGTCGGAAACGTGAGAAATATCGATCATCATACCCAAACGGTTCATTTCTTTTACAACTTCAACCCCAAAAGGACTTAGTCCATCCCATTGACGAGTTTCATCGTAAGAGGAATCAGAAATGTGATTACTTTTTGAATGCGTTAGGGTTATGTAACTGATGCCTTTATCGGCAAAATACTGAAGTCGTTCAAGTTTTCCTTCCAAGGGACCGCCGTTTTCCATACCGTAAGCGATACCGACTTTTTTGTTAAAGGTACTTTTATCAATATCCTCAGGAGATCTAACAAAATAAAAAAAGCGCTCGTTTTCTTCGATAATGGCATTCATAAAATCAATCACCTTATTGGCGGTATCGAAAGCTACGCCGTTGGTTTCATCGACTGCTGGGACGTAAATAGCAAAGAAGGGCACGTTCAATCCGCCTTCAAGCGCTCTCGGCAAATCAAAGTGGATGCTGGTTCTTCGGGTGATATCTTCAAACGAGCCGGTATCCATTTGTTGTTTGTACAAACGGTAGGGCGTATCGATGTGCGTATCGATAATCGCATTTTCTAAGCTCATTTCAATCGCCTTTCTTTCAAGCGATCGGTCACAACCTATTAATAAGATAAAGCCGGTTAGTGCGATAAGACTTTTTACTTTCATACTTTTAACTATAAATGATAGACGGCAACTTAGTCACGATGTCTGGGAAGATAGCCATCAGGATCAACAAACCAATTTGGATGGCAATGAAAGGAATCACTCCCTTGTAGATCGATTCTGTTGCAATACTCTCAGGCGCAATGCCACGCAAATAAAAGAGTGCAAACCCAAACGGCGGCGTTAAAAATGACGTTTGCAGATTAACTGCCAGCATAATACCAAGCCACAGCGGATCAGCACCCATTGCCATCAACACCGGTCCAACAATCGGCACCACCACAAAGCTGATTTCGATGAAGTCTAAAATAAAACCAAGCAGGAAGACCATCACCATGACCAAGAGCATCGCCCCAAAAAGACCTCCAGGTATGGCATTAAAAATTTCATTGATGATCTCTTCGCCGCCCAAACCTCTAAACACGAGAGAAAAAATTGACGCTCCGATAAGAATGAGAAAAACCATGGTGGTAATAAAAGCGGTTTGACGAGTTGCTTCCTTGAGCACACCGCCGGAGAGTTTACCGCCGCTCCAAGCGATCAACATCGCACCTAAAGCCCCAATGCCGGCTGCTTCCGTTGGCGAGGCAACCCCGGAAATGATGGACCCCAAAACAATAAAGATCAGAGCAAAAGGCGGTAACAAAGATCTTATGAGTTTAGGAACTTCTAGGTCATCTTGATCTTGGGATTGTCCTTCGGAACTGACCTTAACGAAAAGCACAAAGTAAATTGCATAAGCCACAACGAGCATTAGTCCGGGTACGATGGCTGCGATGAAGAGATCACCTACCGAGATTGTCTTCGCAGCAAAATTCCCAAGACTTAATTGCGATTGTTGGTAGGCGCTCGACAGCACGTCTCCTAAAATGACCAAAGCAATGGACGGCGGAATGATTTGTCCCAAAGTGCCGGTCGCACAAATCAAGCCAGTGGATATTTCTTGTGGGTAACCGCGCTTCAACATGGCAGGCAAAGAAATCAACCCCATGGCAATGACTGTAGCGCCGACGATACCGGTGCTCGCAGCAAGCAGAGCTCCAACGATGACCACCGACAGACCCAATCCGCTTTTCATTCGACCGAAGAGCTTCGCCATTGAAGTTAATAGATCTTCAGCAACTTTTGATTTCTCCATGATGACTCCCATGAAGATAAAGAGCGGCACCGCAATTAAGGTTGCGTTGGTCATGACTCCGTACAAACGATTTGGGATGGTTTCTAAGAGGTATAAATCAAAACCCCCAAACAAGGAAACGATGGCAGCAAAAATTAGAGAAACACCTGCCAAAGTAAAAGCAACCGGAAACCCAGCCAAAAGAATTAAGCAAACGAGTGCGAATAACAACAAGGGCAACACTTATTGATCCTCAAAATATTTCAATATCATGGCAAAGCTTTGCATAATCAAAAGAATTGCAAAAACCAACAATAAGCAGGGTTAGCCATGCCATCGGTTGCACAAACAAAACCTGACCCAAAAAGTTAATTAACGCTTTGCGAGACTGACTCCAATTGCGATAAAAGATATCGACGCGAACGTGCTCGTCTTCTCCCAGTGCGTAGGCTGCACACAACAAAAAGAGAGACCCGTGTAGATAGATGGTCATTTCTTGTAAGGAAATGATTCCAATGTTCAAAACATAACGACAAAAAACCACGATTCCGGTCAAAAAAATCATCGCAACGACAAACCAGGCAGCAAATTTGCCTATAGCTGTGGGTAAAAAGGTTAGTACCGATTGAGATAAATGGATTATTTTTTTGCTCATTTAGGTAATTTTGATTAGAATTTTTTTGTGATTATTGTTCTTTCTCCAGCTAAAACATTGGATTACGAAACTCCAATGAACGGTATTGATTATACCGTTGCCAATCATTTAAGTAAGTCTGCTGAACTTATCAAGACTTTAAAGTCCTATGAAACCGAGGATATATCCAAATTAATGGGGTTAAGTAGCAATTTGGCGTTTTTAAATTTTGAGCGTTATCAAAGCTGGAAAAAGCCAACCAAGCCAAGTGCGGATGCCCGTCAAGCTGTGTTTGCTTTCCAAGGGGATGTTTATCAAGGTTTAGAAGCTGCAACCATGAAAAAGGGCGATCTAAAATTTGCTCAAAAACATTTAAGAATTCTCTCTGGTCTTTACGGAGTGTTGAAACCTCTAGATTTAATGGCGCCGTATCGTTTAGAAATGGGCACCAAGCTGGCTACGAAAAAGCACGATGACTTGTATGGTTTCTGGAAAGACACTCTCACTGCGGATATCAATGAACAATTAGCGGAGCAAAAAGATTCAACACTAATTAACCTTGCTTCCAACGAATACTTTAATGCTTTGAATAAAAAAGACATCGCTGGTGACATCGTCAGTCCAGTTTTCAAAGATTTCAAAAACGGTGATTACAAGATCATTAGTTTTTTTGCCAAGAAAGCTAGAGGTATGATGGCAAGGTATATCATTGATAATAAAGTTACCAATCCCGATGGATTAGCTACCTTTAATTACGGTGGTTATAAGTTCAACGCGAAGCTTTCACAAGACAACGCGCCAACTTTTACTCGAAAAACTTCTTAACTTCCTGTTTCGTCGTATTTTTTGACAGCAACCATCTTGTCAAAAGAGGTTTCTCTTTTTTCCATTTTCGCTTGCATGGCTTCGCCCATGTCTTTGGAACTCAACATGGCTCCACTCCACAGGGCATTGTATTCCAAGCCATCTTTCACGGTATGATCGCGAGAGTAATTCAGAACTTCTTTTAGACCGTAAATAGCAACAGGAGATTTGCTGGCGATCTCTTTGGCCATAGCATCTGCAGCTTCGAGCATGGCTTCGTGTGAATCGTAAACTTCATTCACTAAACCGCATTCTTTTGCTTCCTCAGCCATCATCCTTCTGCCGGTGTACGCAAGATCACGGACTTTTCCTTCTGGGATCAAGCGGGGCAGTCTTTGCAGAGTTCCAACGTCAGCTGCCATACCAATGTTGATTTCTTGAATACAGAAAAAAGCATCTTTCGTGCACAGTCTTATATCACAAGCCGTAACCATATCTAGAGCTCCGCCAATACAACCGCCTTGTATAGCAGCGATCACAGGTGCTCTGATGGTTTCAATGTTTGTGATGTAACCTTGCAGTTCTTTAGCAACTCGATACATGACTTCACCAACCCTTGCATGATCAGGTTTCTTTTCAGGCGATATGTTCTCAACTCCGTTATTGAAGTTAGCTAAGTCCATGCCGGCACAGAAGTGCTTTCCAGTTGAAGACATGACAACTGCCCTTAAGTCAGGATCACGATTTATTTCATTCAATATTTCTGGTAACTCAATCCAGAATTTTTTAGTCATAGTGTTAAACGATTCCCCCCTACAGAGAGTCATGTTTGCGACGTGACCGTCTTTTTCTAAAGTAAAACTTTCATAACTCATTACGAACCTCCGTTTTCAAGTTTTGCAATAGCGCCTGCTGCAATGCCTTCGAGTTCTTCGATTAATTCAAACTCTTTGTGATGCGGCAGAACTACTTTTCTGTTTTTCCCTATTCTTTTTAGTCCTGATGCGATATCTTTTAAATCACTCAGAACGTCGTTTGTATTTTCCATAATGTGCAAATTCAAAAGACCATTGTAAAGTAATAATTTATTGGAAAACAATTTTTAATGGATAAAGAAACCGTCAATAGCCTAGTTTCAGAAGCCCAGCACATTGCTGAGAATGCTGGAAATCTGATTATGACCTTTTTTGATGAATTAGCTGAAGAAGAGGTGGAATACAAAGCTGATCAATCTCCGGTTACCTTAGCCGATAAAGCAGCTAACAAACAAATCGTTGATGAATTAATCAATTTAGATGACTCTATTCCTATTATCTCAGAGGAAGGTTTAGCTCAAAATCTAGATAACGCCGATATCTTTTGGCTGGTGGATCCTTTAGATGGAACCAAAGAATTTATTAACGGATCACAGGAGTTTACCGTCAATATTGCGCTTATTAATAAAGGTGAGCCAGTTCTGGGTGTTATTCATCAACCGCCAGCTAATATCACGACATTTGGTAGCCAAGAGTCCGGTGCTTTTATTGCTGGGGATGATGAAGAGTTATCTGTCAGCACACCAGAGAACTCATGCATGCTTGCCGTTAGCAAACGCCATAGCTCGGGAGAAGAAACTAAATTTGCCTTGTTTCTTCAAGATAAATTTGAAGAAATGAGGACCATAGGTCTTGGATCCTCATTAAAATTTAATGCCATTGCTCAAGGTTCGGCGCATATATATTCCCGATTTGGCAGGACTTTTCAGTGGGATATTGCTGCTGGGCACGCTATTTTAAGATCAGCAGGGGGTGAAGTAGTGGATTTACACGGAAAGCCAATTTCTTACAAAAATGACTCAAATCAGCCAATAAATGGATTTTTTGCCGTTTCTGATATAGACTATTGGAAAGGAATAATCAACGAATTCAATAACTTATAAAGCTTATATCTTTATTCTAATTACTAATATTTTGTCATTTTCGCAAAATTGGAGTTAAAATTCCGCACCTATGGGTAAAGAATTGCAACCAATGGACATTTCAGCACCAGGTCAGAACCTGGAGGCCTACCTTAATTCCATTCAAAACATAGCTATTCTCTCACCAGAAGAGGAGCGTAAATTAGCAGAAGATCTTTACTACAGAGAGGATCTAGAAGCTGCTAGGCAACTCGTAATGGCGCATCTAAGGTTTGTTGTGCATATTGCTAGAGGATATTCAGGTTACGGTTTGCCTCAAGCAGATCTTATCCAAGAAGGTAACGTCGGCTTGATGAAAGCTGTTCGAAAGTTCAATCCTGAAGTGGGCGTTAGGTTGATTTCATTTGCTGTGCATTGGATTAAATCAGAAATACACGAATACGTATTAAAAAATTGGAAAATAGTTAAGGTAGCTACCACCAAAGCCCAGAGAAAATTATTTTTCAATCTTAGAAATAAAAAGAAAGATATCACTTGGTTAAGTGAGGATGATGTCAAAATGATATCCAACGAGCTTGACGTCAAGGAAGATACGGTGCGGGAAATGGAGCAAAGGATGTCCTCTCATGACGTTTCTTTTGATCCTTACTCAGCCGACGATAGCGAAGAGGGGAATACTTACAGTCCGGCTGATTATTTAACAAACGAAGACTCGGATCCAATGGAAATCGTTGAGAAAGAGGATTTTGCTAGAGATCAAATTAATCAACTGCAAAGCGCAATATCTGACTTAGACGAAAGAAGCCAATTGATCCTTAAAGAACGTTGGTTAACCGATGACAAGCCCACTCTTCATGAGTTGGCTGACAAGTATGGAATCAGCGCTGAACGAATTCGCCAAATTGAAAAGAAAGCCATGGAAAAGATCAGAACTAATATAAACTGATCTTATTCATGAACGACATTCAAGTTAGCATTAACGCCGAATCAAAAAAAATTCCCGAGAACCTTAATATTCCTCAGCTGCTTAACTTTTTAGAGCTCAAAGATGATCTGCTTGTGGTTGAACTAAACGAGGAAGTGGTTATGCGAGCAGATTGGGAGACGACAACAGTTGGAGAAGGCGACAAACTAGAAATAGTCAAAGCCATTGGAGGAGGGTAATGTCCGATTCATTCAGAATTGGAGTTCGTGAATTTCAGTCTCGCCTCATGGTTGGCACAGGAAAATACGCCAACGACCAATTGGCAATTGATGCTATCAGAGAATCCGGAGCGGATATCGTCACCATGGCAATCCGCAGAGTAAACCTAGGTCAAAATAAAGATGAGAGTAATATTCTCGAACTGATCTCGCCAGATGAATTTACTATCTTGCCTAATACTGCTGGATGTTATACAGCTGGCGAGTCGGTGAGAACATGCAAATTAGCACGTGAGTTATTAGGCGGCCACAGCTTGGTAAAATTAGAAGTCATTGGCGATAAAAATACTTTACTGCCCGATATGCCAGAAACATTAAAAGCAGCAAAGGACCTTGTTAAAGAAGGCTTCGAGGTGATGGTTTATTGCACCGCTGACTTTGATTACTCAATAGCATTAGAAGATGCTGGTTGCGTTGCAGTGATGCCTTTAGCAGCTCCCATAGGATCTGGAAGAGGAATAGAGAACCCACAGGCAATTGAAGCAATCGTTAAAAGAATTCAAGTCCCGGTCATTGTTGATGCTGGCATTGGAACTGCTTCAGATGCAACTTTGGCAATGGAGTTAGGTTGCGACGGAGTCTTATTGAATACAGCTATTGCAGGAGCTCAAAATCCAGTTTTAATGGCAGCAGCAATGCGACAAGCAGTCAAAGCAGGTAGGTCTGCCTATCTGAATGATTTCCTTTTTTCGACTAACACCAAGTCAGCTTTTGAGAAAACATTAAGAAGTACTAATAATAAGATTCTTGAAATTGGTTTTGGCGAAGGAGATTCTCTTTTTGAAATGGCTGTTAACAATCCAGAACTTAATTTTTTTGGTATAGAAGTTTATGAAACCGGCGTAGCAAGAACTTGTTCAAAAATAGAGGAGTCTGGCATTAAAAATTTGAAAATATACTTAGGCGATGTTGTCGACTTAATTCTGGATAAAGATATCGAGACAACATTTGATCTGCTCTTATTTCTCTTTCCCGATCCTTGGCATAAAAGAAAACATAATAAAAGACGTCTTCTAAGCTCACATAATTTAAAAAAATTTCGAAGTTATCTTTCTAAAAAAGGATTTATTTTTTTTCGCACTGACTGGCAAGAATACGCAGATTCTGTCAAAAAAATTTGTAATGATCAGAAAGTAGAATTTCAAGATTTAGAAAAGTTATCTCTTCTTAACCAGCTGACCCTTACTAAATACCAAAGGAAGGGAATTGAAGCAGGCAGATCAATTACATCACTTCTTTTTAAGTAATTTATTCAAAAGAATCTTGGTTGCTTTAGCCCTATGGCTGTTTTTGTTTTTATAACCTTTGCCTAGTTCAGCAAGGGTTTTGTTTTCTTCAGAGATATAAAAAATTGGATCATAGCCAAAACCATCTTTACCTTTAGAGTCTCTGGCTATCTCGCCTTCAAGTCTCCCCTCTGCCGATAGGGGACTTTCACTAGAATCGGGATCGAAGAAAACCAGGCAGGCCACAAAAGCAGCATTTCTTTGCGTTTCATTTTCTAAAGATTCTAATAATTTTAAATTGTTTTCAGCATCGCTTGAATTTTCCCCTGCATAACGAGCAGATTTAATACCCGGTGCTCCGTTTAAAAAGTCTACACAAAGACCTGAGTCATCAGCTATTGCTGGATAACCCGAAATAGTTGCTGCATGCTTTGCTTTGATCAGTGCGTTTTCATAGAAAGTTGCACCGTCTTCGATGGGACTATTTATTCCTAGATCTTGTAGAGAATAAAACTGCCAATTCAAAGGCGCCAATAGGGTTTCAAATTCTTTTAGTTTTCCTTGATTAGAGGTGGCTATGACAACTTTCAATTCCTGGCCTTAACTCTGTAAAGAGCAATTTCGGTTAAGAGGTTAGGGGCAACTTTCATAAAGGATTGTTCTTCTCCATCAAAACTTAAAAGTTGTCTATCAAGAATGTCTGCGCCATGATCAACGCATAACTTTTCAAAATCCTTCAAAGAGCATAAGTGTATGTTCGGTGTTGAATACCAATCATGCGGAAGTGCAGAAGATACCGGCATCGTGCCGCCAAAAATTAGCTGTAAGCGACATCGCCAATTTGCAAAGTTGGGAATACTGATTATTGCCTCTTTACCTATTCTGATAATTTCTTCTAGAGCAACTTCAGGCTTTCTTAATTTCTTAATGCTTGAATCGATTGACTCATAATAACGGCATCAAAACTTTGATCTTGAAAGTTACTCAAACCCGAATCAATGTCTTGATCGATAACGCTGACATCTTTCTGTAGGCACTCTTGAATTTTTTTATGATCTATTTCTAAACCCAAACCTTTTGCTTGATTATTTTTTTTTAGAAATGCTAAGAGTGAGCCGTCACCGCACCCTAGATCAAGGACTCTGGCATTACTCTGGATAAAATCACCTATCAACTTATTCATTTTTCTCCAAGAATGTCTCTATTGCACTATCGTATGTTTCGCTTGGCATTAAAAATGCATCGTGACCATGCGGAGAATCTATTTCTAAAAAGGAGACGTCTTTTTCAGCCTCAATAAAAGCATTGGCCAACTCTCTGGATCTTTCCGGTGAAAATCGCCAGTCGGATGAAAATGCTATGAGAAGAGTTTTCGCCGTAACTGATTCAAGAGTTTTGGCTAAATCACCTCTGTGAGACTCAGCAGGATCAAAATAGTCTAAAACTTTAGTCATAAGCAAGTAAGTATGTGCATCAAATCTATTAGAAAAACTCTCGCCTTGATACCTTAAGTAGCTTTCTACTTCGAACTCGACATCGTAGGAGAAATTCACTTCGCCTTTTTTCATATCTCGCCCAAATTTCTCTCGCATTGCATCATCTGACAGGTAAGTAATGTGACCAAGCATTCTCGCAAGCCCCAAACCTGTCTTCGGAAGCTTATCCTCAGAGTTATAGTTGGGATCAGCCAAGATGGCTTGCCTGGCTATTTCGTTAAAAGCAATGTTCTGAGCGCTCAACTTGGCCGCTGCGGCTATTACCACAATTTTTTTAACAAGGTCGGGGTAATCTATGGACCATTGTAAAGCTTGCATACCGCCTAGACTGCCGCCAACAACAGCATACCAATAGGGCAGTCCGAGATGAGTACGCAACAAATCTTGGCTTTTGACCCAGTCTCCAACTGTGACCATAGGGAAGGAGGAGCCGTAAACTATATTGTTTTCTGGATTAATGGAATTTGGACCCGTGCTACCGTGGCAGCCGCCTAAATTATTGCAACCAACAATGAAATATTTGTTCGTATCAAACGCTTTGTTTGGACCAACCATATCGTCCCACCAGCCTTTTTTATCGTCTTCACTTAACCCTGCTACGTGATGATTGCCGCTGAGGGCATGACAAATGAGAATAGCGTTATCTTTAGCTTCATTTAATTCTCCGTAGGTTTGATAAACCATTTCAAATCCTTGAAGGGTTTTGCCTGATTTCAAAGAAAAAGAATCTTTATGAATAAAACTCTTTGTTTCTACTCGACCTAGTGAATCGTTTGACATTATATGAACCGAGGTAATTCTAAGTTTGCGCCTAAAGTTAGAAGAATTCTATCGATCTGTATTAAGAGAAAAAATACAATGATCGGTGAAAAGTCTATTCCTGAGAATGAAGTAAACCTCTGAAAAGGCAACAGCAAAGGTTGCGTAAGACCATGACATATATTCAGAAAGGAATTATTTGACATGGGTGCTAACCAGCTGGCAAATATTGAAATAAACAAACTATATCTAATTATTTGCGAGGCCATGTATAAAGAGCCAATGGCCGCCCAAGATAAAGCATCTAATGTATCGAAGATCTGGTCGGCACTAAAAATCAAATTAAACAGACCGAATTTCGCCAAAATTACCAAAGCCAATGCAGACAAATCTATTCCAAATAAAATAGGTAAAACAAATCTGAAAGGTTTAAGGAAGGGTTCTAAATACTTAAAGGAATTTGAAACGATCGGATTATTAAAACTTAATTGAAACAATCTAAAGAGCAGATACAGCAAAAAAATAGCCGAAAAGAAATTCACCAATGCTATAAGAAAAAAGTTATTCGCCATCTTAATCGTTTAGTTTTTTTGATCTTTCAATTGCATTATTGATTGCTTGTGAAATGATCTCATTAATTCCAGCAGACTTCATTGTATTTAACGCTTCTTCTGTAACTCCTTTTTTCGAAGCAACCTTATTTTGAACTTCAGCAAATCCAGCTGACTCATTCTCTTGAAGCAATTCTCCGGCAGTAAACATAACAGATGCTAAGTCTTTATCGGAAATGGATAAACCGCTATCCGCAGCTAGCTTGCTCATTGTTTCTGCTACTAGAGCAAAATAAGCTGGCCCAGCACCGTAAATAGCTGTGAATGCATCAATGTCTTTCTCTTCCAATACATAAGTGCTACCTAACTCAGAAATAATCACTTCGGTTTGATCAACCAATGCCTTATCTCCCATTTCCGCTATAGCGATGGGCCCGTTTTTAAAACCAATTCCAAGTGATGGCATGGTTCTCACATGTTAGAAAGAACCTCTGCTGTTACATTTGGCTTTACAGTTATAAAAATAACATCACATTTTTTTGTTAAATCTATAGTTTCTAACTTTTCTGCTGCAAGATTTTCAGCGGCTTGATTAATCGAAAGGTTTGAATAAAAAATATTATAAGAACCGGACAAAGTTTTAATTGCCTGCAAAGCTAAGTTTCCGCATCCTATAAACCCTATGTTTTGTTTATTCATCGTTTACCAAATATCGATTCTCCAACTCTAACCATGGTTGATCCGTGCTTAATGCCAAACTCAAAGTCTTGTGAGGTCCCCAATGAAAGTTCATTGGCAGGAGAATAATAATTTTTGAGTTGATCGCTAAGCTTATTCATTTTCTCATATTCTTTTTCATTAATCTTTCCATCTATTGGAGGTGAAGGAAGCGCCATCAAACCTTTAAGTTCTAAGCATTTCGATTCAATAACAATCTCCGCCAGAGGCATCAGGTCGCTTTCACTTATGCCCGACTTACTCTTTTCTTCACTGACATTAACCTGGATTAAAACTTTGAGATTTTGACCAGCTGCATCCAGTGCATTAACTATTTTTGCCCTATCAATTGTATGCACCCAAGAAAAATATTGGGCTATTTGCGAACTTTTTTTTGATTGAATGTTGCCAATGAAATGCCAATCTATTTCTTTTGAATTAATGGATGAAATCTTTTCAACCGATTCTTGCAGATAATTTTCTCCAAAGTTAGTTAACCCACAATGATGAGCTGCAGTGATTAAATCAGTGCTTTTCTTTTTTGAAACCGCAATTAACTTTATCTCTTCTAAAGATCTGCCCGCTTGAGATGCAGCAGATTTTATTTTGTCGTTAATTTTTGCAATATTGTCTGAAATATCCATTACATTTTTTCAGGAGCAACTATCCCTAAAATACCTAATCCATCATTAATCACTGCTTTTGTTGCCAAAGAAACAGCAATCCTTGCATTTCTTGAATTATCATCTTTATCCAAGATTGGATGAGAGTTGTAAAACGAATGAAAGATAGCCGCCAAGTCTCTAAGGTAAAAACATAATGAATGGATTTCTCTTTTATCAAAACATCGCTCAAGAGTTTGCTGGTAACTGTTAATTTGTGAAACAAGTTCATTCTCTTTATCAGAAGATAAAGATGATAGGGCTCTAAAACCTTCTGAATTGGAATAATTTATTTTTCTTTTTAGCAAGCTCAATATCAAACTCAAGCGTTTGATCTGATCTTCTTTCTAAAAAGAAATACCTTACAGAATCTACGCCTACCTCATCGATAAGTTTCTTTAAGGTCACAAACTCACCTGATCTTGTAGACATAGCAACTTTATTTTTTCCTCTTATTAAAGAAACAAATTGTATAAAAATTGTTTTGAGTTTCTTGCTGTCGTAGCCAAGACCCTTTAAGGATGCATTTATTCTGGGTAGATAGCCATGATGGTCTGACCCCCATAGATTTATCATTTCATCAAATTTTCTATCAAATTTATTTTTATGGTAGACCAGATCAGAAGCAAAATATGTTGGCGCTTCATTCTCTCTAATTAGAACTCTATCTTTTTCATCGCCAAATTCCGTTGATTTATACCAAATAGCACCGTCTTCATCGTAACTAAGATCTTTTTTGCTGAGATAATTTAGAGTTTTATTAAATTCTGATTTTTTAGAGTCTTTAAAAAGACTAGATTCAAAAAAGAAATCATCGTGGAATGTATTAAATTCTTTTAAGTCGGCTTTTATCCCGTCCAGAATTTTTGTGAGTGCAAATACTCCTAACTCTTTAAAATCAGACAACTCTTTTTTTGCCAAACTAAGCCAGTCATCAAAGTTTGTTGGAAGTTTTTTTGGAAGATTGAATTCATATTTGTTTTGTTTATTTTTTTTCAAATCACTTGCGAGGGTTTTCAAATAATCCCCCTGGTAACACTCTTTGGGTAATTTAATCTTTTCGCCTTCAAGCGATAGATAATTGAGCAAAAGACTAAGGCCGAGAGTCTCTATCTGCAATCCTTGATCGTTTACGTAATATTCTTGTGTTAC
>LULI01000673.1_pt1 | contig 15477 bp, 10 predicted proteins | sample 728191 | NCBI WGS metagenome assembly LULI01 (sample SAMN03860293, study PRJNA289734) | marine metagenome | biome: seawater column; feature: ocean; material: water; isolation source: Red Sea water column Station 169 - depth 50m | place: Saudi Arabia: Red Sea | collected 2011-10-15 | depth 50 m | reverse complement strand
TTTTAGTACTATTTACAATGTTCCCCCAAGGATCTGCTACAAGAGAATATCCATAAGTCTTTCTTTTCATATGATGATTTCCACACATACCTGTTGCTACAATAAAAACATTATTCTCTATAGCTCGTGATCTATTCAAAACCTCCCAATGATCTTTTCCGGTTGGTCTAGTAAAAGCAGCAGGAACTAAAATAATTGAACAATCTTTTTTAGCAAGCTGCCTAAACAAATTAGGAAATCGTAAATCATAACAAATTGTCAATCCTAATTTAATATTATTAATTTTTGTAAAAATTATTTTATTTCCTGCTTTAAATAAATATGATTCTTGATGTTTTTCATTATTATTAATTTTGACATCAAACATATGAATTTTATCATATGTTTTTTTTATCACTCCATGATTATCAATAAAAAAAGATCTGTTAACTAGTTTGCGTTGTTTTTTTACTTTTAAGAGTAAAGAACCAAGATTTATATTAACCTTATTTTTTTTAGCAAAATTTTTTGCCATTTTTAAAACTGGGCATGTATTTTGATATGGAGCATTTAATAATAAAAAATTTTTATCATTAGTAATAATGTTGGAGCATTCTGGTGTGCAGATCAAATGAGGTTTAAATTTTAATGTTTTTTTAAAATTTTGTTCTAAATTGTTTGCATTCAAATTTGCTATGTGACTAGCTGAAAATTGAATTTGAGATATTCTAAGTTTATCCATTATTTTTATTTATATTTAAATAAAAATATAACAGCACAAGTAAATACTACAAAGGTTAATAAATACATATTTAATGTTAATGAATATGTTTCAGCTAGAAAACCAATTCCAGCAGGCAAAATCATTGTTGAAGACAATCCAATAGTTATCAGATTAGTCACAGTCATTGGTATACTTTCATTGGATTGTTTAACCGCTTGTCGAATTATTATAGGAACTAAATTTGCAATAGCAAATCCATAAATACATAGAACTCCTAGTATAATGTAGAAGTTATTTGTTAATAAAGACAAAAACATTATAGCTGCGCCAATCATCACAAAGTGACAACCTACAACTTTTTCAGTGAATAAATTAATCAAAGAATTTGAAAATAAATTTGCAAAAATCCCTCCAATGCTAAAAAAGATTAATCCCATACTTGCTAAGTACAGAGGAGTATTTAAATCTTTTGACAACCATAATGTCGACCAATCCATAATTATTCCACCTGATCCAAAAACAAAAAATAACAAAAATCCAAATAAAAGAACATTCGTCTCTGGTAATTTAAATTTCTCACCTTCGCCTTTAAAATCTAAATCTCGAGGTAATCCATAAGAATATACAAAAGAGGAAACTAAGATTGATAAAAAGGATAAGATCGTAAACGATATGTAAGGTTCATAATTATTTCTCATTATTAAACCTGCTAATCCCCCTCCAAGGAGAATTCCTAAATTAAATCCCATAGCATAATACGGTGTAATAATTTTTTTAAAATGTCTTTCAATAAGTTGACTATGTATACCTCCAATTGGTCCAGATGCACCCCATCCTATTCCACCAGATATAAAAGTTAATAAAAAATAAAAATATGATGAAGAAATAACAGTCAATAAGGCAGAAAATGTAACAATAGGAAAAGCTAAAGTCATAACTAATTTAGTTCCATATTTTGGGACTAATATCCTTCCAGCAATTTGATTAGAAATTATAAAAAAAATACCAAAAAGTAATATTGCATAGCTTAAATCAGACTCGTCAATTGAAAGTCTTTCCATATTCCAAGGTGTTATTCCAAAATAACAACCCACGACTATCATTGGATAGGTAGAAGTAATTACTGACGCAATGGTAGCTCTTCTAAAAATTATATTTTCTTCTAACACAAAATTTTTTACCAACGATGATGCACATCATCAAAAAAGTACTCTGTGTAAATATTACTGATTTTATCCATCAAAGAAGAAATATCATTAATATTTGAAGAAGAAGTATTTAAATTCACATGATCTTTATTTTTAGCACCCGGAATAACAACACTAACTGCATCATGCATCAAAATCCATCTTAACGATAATTGTGATAAAGTTATATCAGTTGGTAGAATATTTTTTAAATCCTCAACTGCATCTAATGCTTTATTAAAATTAACACCTGAAAATGTTTCTCCAACATCAAATGCATCACCATTGATATTATAATTTCTATGATCATCAGGAGCAAAAGAAGAATCTTTTGAGAACTTACCTGTTAACAAACCACTTGCAAGAGGCACCCTGACTATAATTGCAACTTTTTTTTCTTTTGCTATTTCAAATAATTTTTCAGCAGGTTTTTGTCTAAAAATATTAAAAATAACTTGTATCGATTTTGTATTTGGACGTTTGATACAAGCTAAAGCTTCATCAACTGTTTGAACGCTAAATCCGTAATGTTGAATTTTTCCTTTACTTACTAAATAATCTAACATGTCAAATGTATGCTCAGATGAATATACTTCGGTTGGAGGACAATGCATTTGTAATAGATCAATTGTTTCAACATTAAGATTTGATAAAGATTGGTCTACATAAGACTCCATTAATTCCTTATTATAGTATCCCTCGGCCACATGAGGATTGATTTGTCTTCCAGCTTTTGTTGCCACATAAATTCTTTCAGATACTGATTTAATGAATTCACCTACAAATTTTTCACTTCTACCCATGCCATAGACATCAGCAGTATCAAAAAAATTAACACCATTTTCAAATGATGATTTTAATACTTCTTTAGCTTTATCTTCACTAACTTCTCCCCAATCTGCTCCAATTTGCCAGCAACCCAATCCAATTTCGGATACGTTCCAATCTAATGATCCAAATTTTCTATATTTCATATTTATCCTACAACTATTTCATCAGTGACTAATGTACCATCCTCAACAATCAATCCCATAGCTCCTGAGTCAAGAAGATTATTCTTATCTACATATTCTAAAACTAATTTATTTTCTAAATATGCAGAAAGAACATTATCTTTAATTTTAAGAGATAATTTATAATTTTTAAAATATTCTAAATTAAAATCCATTTCTTTTAAAACTTTTGCTTCATTTACCACTTTTATTAATTGAAGTTTGTTTGAAGAATTAATTACCAGTCCATAGTATCTATTTAAACCTTGTACTCTTACAGCAAGGCCGCCGGTAGTTAGTCTTTGCACTGCTATATCTGCGCTAACAGTATAGTTTTTCCAAGCTTCATTACCCGTAATGATAATCCCTCTCCCACTATCTTTTGTTATTCTAAATGTTCTTGCACCTACTTCCCATTTATCAACAGCATTTACCCAACTTGATTTCCACATAACAGCTTTTGATGTTTTCACACCCCGTTTATGTTCTCCAATATGTTTTGGTTTATAAAATGAACAATCTGGTTCTCCCGTAAATGTTAGATAGTTTATTAATAAGCTGCCAGAATTTGCTTCTTCAGATTCAATAGAAAATCCAACTTGAGTAATTGGATTTCCCTCAGTTGAAGGAATTTTCCATTTTAAGTTATGTGATTTACCTGGATACAAAATTATTTCCTCTGAATTAATTCTTTCATATTCATCATCTTTCCCAAACATATTTATGAAACATTTAACATTGATTGGTTTATCTGAACTTGTAACAAAATTAATTTCAGATTCAATTGTTTGACCAGAATATAATAATGGAGATGAAATAAAATTATAACTTTGAAAAAATCTCTCTCTAGCTTTCCCCGTTAATTCGTGTAACTCTTGAGGAAAAAATACATCTACCAATGCTTCAGAGAAGACACCGGGTGCTACTCTATCAAATTTAATCTCAAGGGCTCTTTTTCCAATTTTACTATCATATTTTATATTTTGTACATGAGTGGAAATATTCTTATTTTCTTTATAGTTAGCTCTCCAACCTTGAACTGATCCAGGCATTTCAAAATGAAATCTAGATCCATTTTTAGGCTGAACAATTTCCTCATTGTTCATTCTTTTTGCAGTATTAATTACTTTATAAGCTTCAGTTAATGCGTCTGTCTGTGTTTCGCCACCATTTGCCGTAGGGCAATACATTCTATCTTGGATTGGAGAAAGATAATCTGGGCCATTATTTAATCCCTCAAGTCCATTTTTAATTCCCATCAGGCAACCAACATTTCCTGAGTTACAATCTGTATCTCGACCTGCAGTATTAACAATCATTAATGTTTTTTGAAGATCATCATCCCCAAATAATAATGATAGAATGATAATAGCATGGTTAGGTATCATGTGACACTCACCTAAATATTTATCATAATCATAGTTTTCAGCTAAAAATTCTCTTGCTTGCATCCAGTCACTATTACCTGATCGTATATTTTGTAATTCTCCAATTACTTTGTAAATCTCAGATGTATTTGGAATATATTTCTTACTTTCATTAATAATTTTATTAATATCTTTTTCGATAAAAGCTAAAGACTCCATAGCGGCTACCATTTGTGCTCCGTAAATCGCTTCGCCATCATGACTTACGCTTGCAGCTTTTTTTGCAAGATCAGCAGCTTTTTCTGGATCTCCTGGTGATACTAAAGCCCATCCATCAATAAATATTTGAGCTCCTATTTGTTGTGCAACAACTTCTCCATTTGTTTCAATCGAACCACTCATTGGAGCGTGAATTCCTGCCTTAAGGTTTTGGAACGCAGTATCCTCAGCTGAATGACCTCTACCTCCCCACCACAAAACAGTTTTATTTTCTATAAGATTATTTAACCAACTTTGACCAATTTGTTTTGGCGTAATATTAGGATCATAATTATTTTCTCTTAAAGCTCTTAAAAAAGTAAATGTACCAGTAATATCATCATCTGTTACTACTAAAGGAACATTTAATTTCTCATTTACATAGTAATTAATCTCACCTAACTCTTCTAATATTCTTTCATGAGTCCATTGCTCAAAAGGACGTCCTAGATAAACACCAATTAACTTGCCAAGTACCCCTGCATATACTTTTTCTTCATACACTTTATCTAGTTTCATTATTTCTCCCCTTTTTTTATAAATTTATTCTATAGATATTGAATTACTTTGAATTGCTCCATTTTCAGTTAAAAATCCCATCATACCTTCCTCAAATGGATTAGATGAATCTTCTGCTTCAATTAGTAATTGATTATCAACATAACCTTGAAGTTTATTTCCATCTACTTTAAATTTTAAATCATATTCTTTAAAATATTCTAAATTAAAATCTATTTCATTAAGTGTTTTTAATTCATATTCCATTTTATTAATCTTGAGTTTATTTTCAGATGTTAACTCAAGAGAATAATATCTTTTTAAACCTTGAGACCTAACAATTAATCCAGCGGCAGATGCAAGAGGAATAGATATCTTTGAAGAAATTGTATAATCTTTCCATGTCTCACTCCCAGTCATTATGTGACCACGACCTATACCCCTTACTACTTTAAATGATTCATTATGTCGGTATTGCCATTTATCTACATCATTGACCCAAGCTCTTTTCCATAATTGACCGTAAACCTCCTCTTTATAAAATATGCCTCTTTTATATTCATCTATATGGTCAGGTCTTCTAAAAGTCATTTTTGGAGTTCCAGAGATATTTAAATAATTAATTAAAATTTTTCCTGAAACATTATCATCAGAATTAATACTAATACCTATCTGTCCTATTGGATTTGCAAAAGTATCAGGAACGACCCATTCAATTGTATTATTTTCTTTACTCCTTAAATTAAAATCATCAGAAGATAATTTGATTAATTTATCTTCTTTTCCCCAATATTTAATAAATAAATTAATTCTCAAATCTTTTTCAGATTGAGATATAATTTCTGTTTTGATCTTTTGTCCAGAATATACAATAGGACAAGCGACATAATCATAATGAAAATATCTTTGAACTTGATAGCCTTCTAATTTTGTAAACCATTCTGGAAAAAAACTATCTACAAAAATTTCACTTGCAAGACCAAATGATAGATCATTAAAACTGACTTGTAACGCTCTCGTTCCATTATCTGATTTATAATCAACATTAGATAAGCTTGTATTTAGATTGTTATCATTTGATTTATCAACCATCCATCCTTGTGTAGATGTTTCCATTTCAAAATTATATCTAGCATTATTTTTGATAACCTTGCTTTCAAGACCATTCATTTTTCTTGTTATATTAATAATGTTCTGACTTTCCAATAAAGCATCAGTCATTGTTTCAGAACCATATGCTGTTGGTAAATAAATGATATCATTTACAGGAGTTATATAGTCTGGACCCTGTTTAATTCCTTCTAATCCATTTTTTATTCCTAAGATACAACCAACATTTCCTGAGTTACAATCTGTATCCCATCCTGCTGTATTGACGATCATTAAGGATTTTTGAAAATCATCATCTCCGAATAACAAAGATAATATAATTAGTGCGTGATTAGGAACGATATGACAATTACCTGGAAATTTACTATACCCATACTTATCTTCAATCTTGGATCTAGCTTGTTCCCAATCTAAATTACCAGAGCTCCAATCTTGGATATCAGAAATCAATTTATAAATTGTTGAATCATTTGGAACAAATTTTTTACTGTCCTCTATTATTTTTTTTATATCTTTTTCTATGAATGCATAGGCTTCCATAGCTGCAACAACTTGAGCACCGTAAACAGATTCACCGTCATGACTAACACTCCCTGCTCTTTTTGCTAGATCAACAGCTTGTTCTGGATCACCTGGAGAAACCATTCCCCAGCCATCAATAAATATTTGCGCTCCGATTTGTTCCGCAATTACTTTACCATTTTTAGCAATGGAACCACTTTCAGGTGCGTGGATACCTTGTTTAAGATTCATGTATGCGCTTTCTTCAGTTAAAATTCCTTTTCCTGCCCACGCAAGTACAGTTTGATTTTCTAAACAATAATTTAACCAAGTTTGTCCAATTTGTTTTGGCGAAATATTTTTATCAAAATTAAAATGTTTAAGAGCATTTATAAATCTAAAAGTACCTGTTAGATCATCATCTGTGACATGTATTGGAAAATCAAGTTTATCATTTACGTAATAATTAATTGGACCAAGTTCTTCCATGATCCTGTCATAATACCAACCTTCAAATGGTCTACCTAAATAAACACCAATAATTTTTCCTAAGACACCAGCATAAACTTTTTCTTCAAATACTTTATCTAAATTCATTTTCCTCCCTCCAAATGAATATTATCTCAATTTATAGAAATTTCATCACTAATAATAGTTCCATTTTCAACAATACAGCCTATCATACCTTTTTCAAATTGATTTGATTTATCTTCTACCTCAATTAACAATTCATTGTTAATAAAGCCTTTTAAAAAATTATTATCAGCCTCAAAACGCATAAAGTATTCCTCAAATGGCTCAAAAGAAAAATCTACTTCTTTTAATATTTTTAGACCATATTCCATTTTATTAATCTGTAATTTATTTGTTGATTTAATTTCTAATGAATAATACCTCTGCAAACCCTGAGATCGAATTACTAATCCTCCAGATGATGCTAAACGAAACATTATTTTTGAAGTTACCGAATAATTTTTCCAATCAGAGGATCCTGTAAATACATGCCCTCTTGATGCATTTTTGATTAACCCAAATGAATTTTTTCCATAACTATACCATTTATCTACATCATTTACCCAAGCCAATTTCCATAACTGACCATAATATTTTTCATCATCTGGAATATAAACACCATTTGTTAAAGATTTAATATTATGACTTGTCGTATTTACTTTGTCGTTTTTAATATGCTCAGGTTTTTTAAAAGTCATCTTAGGTATTCCAGAAATATCAATATAATTTATTAATATTTTACCTGATACTTGTTCATCAGATGCAATACTATATCCAAGTTGAACTGTAAACCATGAGCATCATTTCTTGTTGCTCATTCAATCTTGTAAATTCTTCTGGGAAAAATGTATTCACATATAATTCACTATTAATTCCTTTTGTAAGATTGTTAAAATTTATCTCTAAAGCTCTTTTGCCAATAGCAGAGATATGTTCACAGTTTTTTAAAAAAGTATTTTGATTATTATTATTTGATTTATCAACCATCCATCCTTGTGTAGATGTTTCCATTTCAAAATTATATCTAGCATTATTTTTAATTGTTTGATTTTCAAGACCATCTAATTTTCTTCTAATATTAATTATATTCTGACTTTCAGTTAATGCATCAGTCATAGTTTCTGAACCACGAGCAGATGTAATATATATAGTGTCATTTACAGGTGTAATAAAATCTGCACCTTTTTGAATGCCTTCAAGACCATTTTTAATACCCATATAACAGCCAACATTTCCTGAATTACAATCTGTATCCCACCCTGCTGTATTAACAATCATTAATGTTTTTTGAAAATCATCATCTCCAAATAAAAGAGCTAAAATTATCAAAGCATGATTTGGCACAATGTGACAAAATCCTTGGTATTTGTCATACCCATAGTGTTCTTCAATCTTGAATCTAGTTTGTTCCCAATCTAAATTACCAGAACTCCAATCTTGAATATCTGAAATTAATTTATAAATCACAGAATTCTTAGGAATGTAACTTTTACAATGCTCAATTATTTTTTTTGTATCACTTTCAATAAAAGCCATTGCTTCCATAGAAGCAACCATTTGAGCGCCATAAACAGACTCACCATCATGACTAACACTCCCTGCTCTTTTTGCTAAATCAGATGCAAAGTCTGGATCACCTGCCGCAATCATTCCCCAACCATCAATAAATATTTGTGCACCAATTTGCTCTGCAATAATTTTACCATTCCTTTTAATTGATCCACTCTCTGGGGCTTCAATACCTTCTTTTAAATTTAAATACGCACTCTCTTCGGTCAATAATCCCTTTCCAGCCCATGCTAAAACAGCCTGATTTTCTAAACAATAATTTAACCACGTATCACCAATTTGCTTTGAAGTTATATTTCGATTAAAATTAAAGTCTTTAAAAGCTTTAATAAAAGTAAAAGTACCATTGAGATCATCATCTGTAACATGAAGAGGTAAATTTAATTTGTCGTTTACGTAATAATAAATAGGCCCAAGTTCCTTCATTATTTTATCATAGGGCCAACCCTCAAATGGTCTTCCTAAATAAACTCCAATAATTTTTCCTAAGACACCAGCATAAACTTTCTTTTCAAAATTATTATCTAATTTCATACTCTTATACTTTTACTCTATGCTTATTGAATTGGATGATAATGTTCCATCTTGTGTAACAAAACCTATCATACCTGTTTCAAAAGAATTATCTTTGTCATGTGTTTCAATTAATAGCTTATCATCTACATAACCTAATAATTTATTTCCATTCACTTCAAATTTTAATTCATATTCCTTATAAAACTCAAAGTTAAAATCAATTTCTTTTAATGTTTCTATTTCATAAAACATTTTATTAATCTGCAGTTTATTATTGGAAGTAAGTTCTAAAGAGTAATATCGCTTTACTCCTTGAGATCTAATTATTAATCCCCCAGCTGATGCTAATGGAAAGTTCACTTTTGAAGTAACGGTGTAATCTTTCCAAGAAGATGATCCTTGTAAAATATGGCCTCTACCAACTCCATTTATAATTTTAAATGATTCTAACCACCTATATTGCCACTTATCGATATCATTTACCCATGCTCTTTTCCATAATTGACCATAAAATTCTTGGTTAAAAAAATATCCATTTTTTGATGCATTTTCTATGTGTTCAGGTCTTTTAAATGTAACTTTTGGTGTGCCCGTAATATCAAGAAAATTAATTAGTAATTTTCCTGAGGTATTAACATCTGCTGATATGACAAATCCAATTTGTCCAATTGGATTTGCATGTGTATCTGGAACTATCCATTCAATTGATTTTACTTCATTATTTGAAAGCTCATATTCTTCAGCATCTATTTGTTTTAATTTATCTTCTTCACCCCAATATTTTATAAATAAAGTAACTTTAATATTATTTTTACTTTTTGAAATAATTTCAGTTTTAATCTTTTGTCCACTATAGACAATTGGACATCCAACAAAGTCATAGTGAAAAAATTTCTGCCGCTGAGATCCTTTTAGTTCAGTAAACCAATCTGGAAAAAATGTATCAACATAGGCAACACTTGAATGCCCTATTGACAAATTAGAAAAGTCAATTTCTAATGCTCTTTCACCAATCTTGGTTTCATAAGGAACATTAGTAATTGTAGTATTTAAATTACTATCATTAGTCTTATTAATTTTCCAAGCTTGAGTAGAGCCTGGCATTTCAAAATTATATCTTGCATTTTCTTTTACTATCTTGTTTTCCATACCATTAATTCGTCTAGCAATATTAACAATATTTTGACTTTCTCTTAATGCGTCAGTCATCGTTTCAGCACCATTACTTGTTGGAAGAAAAATTGTATCATTAACTGGTGTAATATAGTCGGGTCCGTCTTTAATACTCTCTAATCCATTTTTAATTCCAAGAAAACATCCGACATTTCCTGAATTACAATCTGTGTCCCAACCTGAAGTATTTACAATCATTAAGGATTTTTGAAAGTTATCATCTCCAAATAGTAATGCTAAAATAATTAATGCATGATTTGGTACAATATGAACGCCGCCTATAAATTTTTCATAACCATAAATATCATCTATTTTTTCTCTTGCTTGTTCCCAGTCTAGATTACCAGAACTCCAATCTTGAATATCAGATATAAGTTTAAAAATTGTTGAATCTTTAGGGATATATCTTTTGCAATGCTCAATAATTTTTTTTGTATCTTTTTCTATAAACGCCATTGCTTCCATTGCAGCAACAACTTGAGCAGCAAAAACAGATTCACCATCATGACTTACACTTCCAGCTTTTTTTGCAAAATCAGCTGCTTGATCTGGATCACCTGGCGAAACTAATCCCCATCCATCAATAAATATTTGAGCGCCTATTTGCTCAGCAACAATTCGACCATTTGTTTTTATAGAACCACTATCTGGAGCATGAATACCTTGTTTAAGATTTTGATAAGCGGTATCTTCTGATGATGTTCCTTTACCACCCCACCATAAAACAGCTTGGTTTTCCAAACAATAATTTAACCATGTTTGACCAATTTGTTTAGAAGAAATATTTTTGTTAAAATTAAAATCTTTTAGAGCGTTGATGAATCTAAACGTTCCAGTCAAATCATCATCGGTGATTTGAACAGGCATATTTAATTTATCATTTACATAATAATTAATTGGGCCTAATTCTTTTATAATTCTATCATACCACCAACCCTCAAAAGGTCTGCCAAGATAGACACCTATGATTTTACCTAAAACTCCTGAATATACTTTCTCCTCATATTCTTTGTTAAGTTCCATCTTCCTCCCATTAAACTAACCTTTTGTAGCACCACTGGTTAAACCAGCGATGAATCGTCTTTGAAAAAACATAAATAAAATCTACTTTGGAAAGCAAATAATATTGATGAAATAGGTTTGTAATCATCAGTTATAATAAATGTGACTGCAAATAAAAATTCGTTCCAAACATTTAATGATACAATTAAAGCTGTAGTTAAAAATACAGGCCAAGATAATGGCAAAGCTACTCGCGTAAATAATTGCATTGTTGAAGCTCCATCTAATTTCGCAGCTTCAAAGAGTTCAGTTGGTAATTGAAGCATATAGGATCGAATTAAAAAAGTTGCAAAGGGTGCATTTAAGGCACTATAAATAATAATTAACCCAATCCTTGTGTCCAGCAGATACAAGCTTTTCCACATAAGAAATAATGGTAAAATATATAATTGTGCGGGTATACTAATTCCAACCAAAAGATATAAACCAACAACAACTGTTTGAATACCTCTAGGATTTAAAGCGGCTAAACTAAATGCAGCAAGACCAGAAACAGTTAAGTTTATAATTAAGGTGCCCACAACAAGAGTCATTGAGTTTAAAAATATTTGAGTATAATTTCCATTTACCCAAGCATCATAATAATTCATAAATCTTATTTCAGATGGAAAGCCCAAAGGATTGACACCAAATTCCTCAACAGGTTTAACAGAGTTAAAAATTAAAACTAGTAATGGCAATATAATAGTTAAGGCCATAAAAAATAAAATGGAATGGTTTATATAACTTGACCTTTGTCTAAATCTTGCAGTCGCCATTTGTAATTTTTATACCTCCCAACCTAAACGTCTTAAAAGTGCAAAGAAGCCTACTATTATACCGACATAGAAGAACATCATAACACCTATGGTAGATGCATAACCAACATTCATTCGTTGAAACGCTTGAGAGTATAGATGATTAGCTACAACTTCTGAGCTATATGCTGGACCTCCCATTGTTAAAATGTAAACATAATCAAATGTTGGAACAGACCAAATAATTATAATGATTAAAGATAATATAAAAATTGGTCTTATCATTGGTATAGTGATGTATCTAAATTTTTGAAATTTCGTTGCGCCTTCAATATCTGCAGCTTCATAAAGAGACTCATCTACTTGATACATTCCAGTTAAATAAATGATAACTAAGAAACCCCAGAAGTGCCACATGTCAACCCAGGCAACGGCGTATAACGCTGTCTCTTTCATAGCAAAAGGTGATTTTGAGAGAAAATCAATACCTTGGTTTTCAAACCACCCACCCAATCCATGTTTTGGATGAAAAATATATCTCCAAATTAAACAATTAACTATACTTGCTAAAATATAAGGAAAAAAATAAACAAGTCTGTAAAAAAGTTGTCCTCTTTTAATTCCAGTTAAGAGATAAGCTATGATCAAAGCAACAATTACTGGAATAGTTAAAAACATTATTGTCCATATGAAATTGTGATAGACAGCCTTTTTGAAAATTCTATCCCTAAATAATTCTTCAAAATTTTCTAAACCTACATAGTTTATTTTTCCAAAACCATTCCAATCAGTTAAACATAAGAGTAAACTGAGTATAGATGGGAATGCTATAACAAAGAAATGTATGAACAATACTGGCATTAAAAAATACCATGAAATCGCATTTATATTAGTCAAAAACTTTGGCATATTTTTTATATTTTTAAAATAAGGGGAATAAAATTCCAAGCGGAGTAATATCCCCTGCCCAAACAACTTCCATATCTTTCCAAATGTGAACACCTGGATCATTAGGATAGAAAGTCCATGTCGTATAACCATAGTTACCGGTTCCTGTAGCTTCAGCAAATTCAGTTAAGAATCTTTTTTGTCTTGGATCAATATTTGGATCAAAGTCACTGTCCTCATAATGTAGTGGCATCAACCATGCACCGTAGCCCAATTGACCAGTTACATTAAGAACTCTTGCTCTATCTGATAGTATCCAATCTATAACCTTTGCAGCAGCTTCAGGATTTTTAGATGCAGCATTTACAGACATTGTTCCACCTGTTGCAAGTTGATAGTTTGGTCTATCTCCTGCTTGAGGGTGAAGAATAGGCAGAGCGGCCCAATCCCAATCATCAGAAACCTCAGCAAAGTTTGTAGCAGTTACATTGAAGCCCCAAGTTCCGATCATTAACATTGCTGATTCTCTATTAACAAATTCACCATTGAAGTCATCCCAACCTAGAGAGTAATATGTCTCTAAACCACCAGACCAATAACCATCATCGACCATGTGTTTTCTTAAAAGTTCAATTGACTCTACAAATTCTGGATCAGTCCATTTTTTTTCACCAATTAATGCTTTGTAAACATTATCTGGTCCAGCGTAAGTGTTAAAATAGTTACCTACTAAGTGCTCATGTGTTGGCTGCCAACCAGTAGATCCATAAGCATAAGGGTTCATACCTTTAGCTTTAATTTTTGCAGCTAATGCCTCAACCTCTTCTAAATTATTAGGTAGACTCCATCCATTTTCTTCGAACAACGTTTTATTATAAAAATAAATCATTGTTTCATAGTTTTTTGGAATTGAGTATAGTTCACCATTAAACACACCTGAATTGTAAGCCCACTCTAAAAGTTTATCTTGCCAACCATATTGATCAGCATACTCTTGCAATGATTTTACAAGTCCAGCATCTTGATAAATTTTTATATAAGATGCACCAGGTGTATCAAAAATATCAGGACCACTTCCAGAAAGAAGAGCTGGTCTAATAGTATCATTGATATCTTCTTTAAAAACAACTTCTAATTCAATATCATCATGTTCAGCATTAAATGCGTCAACAAAGAATTCTTGTACTACTGGGTCAGTTGTTGCATCACTTTCCATCCACCAGACTACTTTTGTAGCAGCAAACGTTGAAGTTGCAAAAAATGCAGTAAGAACAAAAGATAAGAAAAAATTAAAAATTTTATTCATCATTCCCTCCATTAATAGAAAAAATTATACCCTAAATATGAACCCTGTAAATCTATTTATGCAAGATAATGAATAAAAAAATCAAGGAATATATATGTTTGCGACATTTTTTTTATAGCAAAAATATCATTTGTTCCCTTATTAAATCAAAAAAATAGTTAAAAGAAAAATAAAAAACTAAAACAAAAAAAATTATTATAATTGACCATATTAAAAATTTATTCATTTTTTGTTTTTATAAAATAGATATTATTTAAGTATAATAAATATAAATTTTAATATATTAACAAATTTCAACTGTAATTATGAAAAACAAATTATTTGATATTTGGAAGCAAGATAAGGCTTCAATAAATGCTTGGTTATCGATACCAAATTCTTTTACTGCTGAAGCCTTTGGGAAAATGGGCTGGGATTCAGTAACTATCGATATGCAGCATGGTCAAAATGATTATTCAAGTTCAATTGCGATGATACAAGGATTAACAAATAGTGATACTGTTCCTATGACAAGAGTTCCATGGAACGAGCCAGGTATTATTATGAAAATGTTAGATTTAGGTATTCAAGGAATTATTGCACCAATGATTAATACAAAAGAGGACTGCGAAAAATTTGTTTCATATTGCTATTATCCACCAATAGGTCAAAGGAGTTTTGGCCCTATGAGAGCTCAAGTAGTTTATGGTTCAGATTACTATCAACATGCAAATGATAATATTGTTAGTTTGGCAATGATCGAAACGAAACAAGCAGTGGAGAACCTAGATGCCATTCTTTCAGTTCCAAATTTGACTGGTATCTATATTGGGCCTGCAGACATGAGTTCTTCTTATGGCTTACCGCCTAAATTTGATGTTCGTGAAGATCCAGTATTTTCAAACATTAAAATGATTGCAAAAAAAGCAAAAGAAAAAGGAAAGATTGCAGGTATCCATAATGGATCAGTAAAGTATATGAAAGAAATGATGGAGTACGGTTTTCAATTTACCACTTTACTTTCTGATTTTAGAATGATGACATCTCATGCTGAAAGTTTATTAAAAGAATTGAAAAATGTGGATACTAAATCTGATAATACTAGCGCATATTAATAG
>LULI01001035.1_pt1 | contig 15607 bp, 20 predicted proteins | sample 728191 | NCBI WGS metagenome assembly LULI01 (sample SAMN03860293, study PRJNA289734) | marine metagenome | biome: seawater column; feature: ocean; material: water; isolation source: Red Sea water column Station 169 - depth 50m | place: Saudi Arabia: Red Sea | collected 2011-10-15 | depth 50 m | reverse complement strand
AAGGTCTTCCAAAAATCCAACTCAACAAGAAATGACAAACTTTGCACTTAAGCAACTTGTTATGGATCAGTCAGAATGCACCGGATTTTTTTTAATGACAGAAGGAAGTCAAATTGATTGGGCAGGACATGATAATGATGCTGAAAAAATGGTAACTGAATTTCAAGATTTTGATAACACCATTTCGGATTTGATTAATTTTGTGACAGAAGACGAAGAAACACTTTTAATAATAACTGCCGATCACGAAACTGGTGGATTACAAATTCTTAGACAGAATAATGATAGAGTTATTTTCCAATGGGGCACTGGTAGGCATACTGGAGCACCTGTCGGTGTTTATGCCTATGGACCAGGTGCAGAAAATTTTACTGGCTTGATGGATAATACTGATATTCATTATAAAATCTTAGACGTCCTCGACTATCAAAATCTTGAAGATAAAACTTGTGATTTATATCAATGAAATTTAATAAAGAATTTGCTAATCAAATAATTGATGATCTGATTAATTGTGTTAATGCGGCCTCAAAAGAGATCATGCAGATTTATAACAGTGATAATTTTGAGATGAGTGACAAAGCTGATGGATCGCCACTAACGTTAGCCGATAAGGCATCAAACCAGATAATAACTGAAGGACTAAAGAAAATAACACCTGATATCACAGTCATTTCTGAAGAAACATTCGAAGATACAATTCTCAAAGCACTCCCAAATCTTTATTGGTTAGTTGATCCGCTTGATGGTACAAGGGAGTTTATAAATAAGAATGATGAATTCACAGTGAATATTGCATTAATTGAAGACAGAAAACCTGTTTTCGGTATTGTCGCAGCGCCAGTTTTTGAAAAATGTTGGCATGGCTCAATTCTTGATGACTATCATTCTGACAAGAGTATTCCTGATGTTTTAAGAATTGTTATGAGTAAAAGTCATAAAAGTGATAACGATAAATCTTTTTTAAACTTCTTAAATGAAAAGGGCGTTAATTATGAGATTATTGAAAAAGGCAGTTCGCTGAAATTATGTGCTATTGCTGACAACGAAGCTGATATTTACCCAAGATTTGGCCCAACATCAGAGTGGGACATAGCTGCGGCTCATTCAGTTTTAAGCGCTTACGGCGGATTTGTCTTGAAAGTAGACGATTTTTCAGATCTTAGTTATGCAAAGAAAGAATCAATTCTAAATCCATATTTTATTTGTATGCGAAATAATTCAATAAAAGATGCATTTTTGCCAATATTAGGAGATTTTTTAAAAAAATTGGTATAATTTTCTATTAATCATAATTAATTAGTATAATTAATTATAATATTTATTTATAACATGGGCACACAATTACAACCATCTCAACTAAACAGTCCTGGAAAGGATATTGAGTCTTACTTATCTTCAGTTCATGCAATTCCTATTCTTACTAAAGAGCAGGAACAAGAACTTGCGTTAAAACTTTATGAAGAAGATGACCTAGATGCTGCTAGACAACTTGTAATACATCATTTGAGGTTTGTTGTTCATATTGCGAGATCTTATCAAGGTTACGGACTTCCACTTGGAGATATCATTCAAGAGGGTAATGTTGGACTTATGAAAGCTGTAGATAAATATGATCCTCATAGAGGAGTCAAGCTAGTATCTTTTGCAGTTCATTGGATTAAGGCAGAAATCCATGAGTATATTCTTAAAAATTGGAGACTTGTAAAAATTGCTACAACAAAAGCTCAGAGAAAGTTATTTTTTAATCTGAGAGGGAAAAAGAAAAGTTTAGAATGGTTGACTAAAGAGGAAGCTGAGAGCATTGCATCAGATTTAAATGTTGATGTTAAAGATGTGCTCCACATGGAAAACAGACTATCATCCAATGATTCATCTTTTGATGCACCGGTCCAAACAGGCAATGATGAAGAAGTAATGTCACCATCACAATACCTAGAAGATAAAAGGTATGATCCAGAGGTAATTGTTGCAAACGAGCAAGCCGAACAAGTGAATAGAAGTGAATTAGTAGAAGCTTTAAAAATGCTTGATGATAGGAGTAAAGATATACTCCAACGAAGATATTTGTCAGATCAAAAGGCTACACTTCATGATCTTGCAGATGAATATGAAGTTTCAGCTGAAAGAATTAGACAGATAGAAAATACTGCTCTTAAAAAACTAAAATCTTTAATGGTTGATTTTGCATAAATCAATCGAGTAAATGCAGCTTAAGTATCTACCATCCTTTGTGAAAAGGAGGGGTCGCATCACTAAAAGACAATCAAAAGCTCTAGAGCAACTTGATAATTTTTTGGTAACTGATTTTGATGATATATCTGAAGCATTAAAAAATTATTCTTCTTGTCATCTTGAAATTGGTTTTGGAAACGCAAAACATTTGTGCAAAGAAGCTAAATTAAACAAAGATACTCTTTATATAGGCAGTGAAGTCTATTTATCAGGCATCGGCTCATTGTTAGCAGGCATTATCGAAGAGGGAATTCAAAATATTAGAATCTATGATCAAGACATTAGGTTACTGTTAGACAATAAACCAAAAGAGGTATTTGATAAAGTTGTAATAATTTGTCCTGATCCATGGCCGAAGGAGAAACATCATAAGCGTAGATTAATAAATGATGAATTTCTTTCTATTGTTAAGCGAACGATGAAAAATGATTCCGAGATATATATTTCTACAGATTGGGAGAATTATGCTGAAAGTATTTTTGATTCTTTTGATCGATCAGATTTTGTGACCAAAGAAAATCTAAAAAAGAAAAATGATTTCTCAAAGTTTGAAGAAAGAGGTATCAAAGAGGGAAGAAGAATCTACGAATTCAACTACATTAAAAAATAAGTTTGTTGAATTTGTTCATAAAATCTTTTACTGCAATAGCTCTGTGACTAATTTTATTTTTTATGCTTGAATCAATCGATGCCATTGAGCAATCAAAATTATCAGGGTAGAAAATCTTATCATAACCAAAACCACCATCTCCTGAACTTAATATAGAAACTTTTCCATAAATTCTTCCAAATGATATCAAAGGCATTGGATCATCATAAGCCTCTATACCAACAAGACAGCATACGTAATAAGCACTTAATTCTTTCACAGAAAGTTTATTTAATTCCTCAATAATTTTATCCCTATTATCCTTATCTGATGCTTTATTACCTGCGTATCTGGCAGAATATATGCCAGGTTGATTATTTAATTTTGGTACAACCAAGCCTGAATCGTCTGCGATAGAATATAAACCTGTTTTAATAGAACCATGTTTAGCTTTTATGAGCGCATTTTCCAAAAAAGATGTCCCGTCCTCGATTGCATCTTCAATATCATAATCTTTAAGAGAGACTACTTTATATTCAGCTAAGAGATTTTCAAATTCTTTGATCTTTCCGTTATTAGAGGTCGCAATTAGAATTTCTTTATTCTTTTTCAAGTAAATAAATTCCCTCAGTTGCAAAAAGATTTGGATATATTTTAGATAGAAGACCTTCTTTCTTATTCTGGTTGATAAAGATCTTATGTTTAATACTAATTGATTCGTCTTCACATAGTTTTTCAAAATCTTGGATAGTGCAAAGATGAATGTTCTCTGTTTCAAACCAGCTTGAAGGTAAATCAGGTGTTACTGGCATTCTGCCCGTTGCAAGATTTAAACGACATCTCCAATATCCTAAATTTGGAAGCGTAACAACACATTGTTTTGAAAAACTAAGCATTTTATCAAGAGCAAGATTAGGATTTCTAAGACATTGAATTGATCTTGCCATAATTGACATATCAAAGCTTGAGGATTCAAATTCATCTAGACCCATATCGATATCTTGCTTCATAACTGGGACACCTTTTTTTATACAACTTATAATTTTTTTGTCATCAATTTCTATGCCATAACCCTGAACATCTTTCTCTTTAATTAAATCTTTAAGCAAGGTACCGTCACCACATCCAAAATCTATAACTTTGCTTTTATTTGGTACCCACTTTTTTATAATTGTTGATATTTTCATGGTCATTTTGATTCAATAAATTCTTTCAAAGTTTTAACATATTTTTCATTTTCAAATAAAAAACTATCATGTCCATGTTCACCACTTAGAACAATGTAAGAAGATTTTACGTTTTGATTAATCGCAGCAATTTGAATGTCTTTTCCTCTTTCAGGTGGATATAACCAATCTGTGTAAAAGCCAACAATAAGAAGTGATGCTTTTACATTTTGAAGATTAGTTTCGAGAGTATTCTTATCTTGAGCAATATCATACCCGTCCATTGCCTTAGTCATAAGGATGTAGCTATTGGCATCGAAATTCTCAGAAAATTTTTCACCCTTGTACTGCAAGTAATTCTCAACCTCGAAATCAACTTTTTTGCTAACTTTTGAGTCTTCTTCTTGAAATCTTCTTCCAAATCTTAAATCCATATGTTTTTCTGATAGGTAAGTAATATGTCCAAGCATTCTTGCTGTTTTTATACCATCCTTTGGTTTAACTTGATTTATAGAATAGTCACCATCCATATTGTAAGGCTTGCATACCACCTAAGCTCCCACCAATAACTAAGTGCCACTTATTTATTCCTAATTTTTCACTTAACATTTTTTGAGAATTTACCCAATCTAAAACACTTACTTGTGGGAAATCTTTTCCATATATTTTTCCAGTTTGAGGATTTATGCTTGTTGGTCCAGAAGAACCAGAGCAGCCACCAAGATTATTACAGCAAACCACGAAATATTTATCTGTATCAATGGCTTTATCAGATCCAACCAGTTGATCCCACCATCCGATAGACCCATCCTCAGACTTTCCTGCTGCATGATGATTACCAGAAAAAGCATGACACAAAAGAACACCATTTGACTTTGATTTATTCAATTCACCATAGGTTTCAACAATTAATTCAAAACTTTCTAAATGATTTCCTGATTCCAGAGTAATGCCTTCTTCAAACTTTATGACTTTTGTTTCTGTATTCATACCACGTATCTTAAAAGATCATTCAGAAAGCCGCTTAGAAACTGAATTAAAATAAAAATAAATAATGGAGAAAAATCTAAACCACCTGCTGAGGGAATATATTGACGTAAAGGCATTAGGATTTTATCTGAAATTTCAATAACCAAATCGAGGAAGGCATTAGAATTTTTTGGTTGTACCCAACTAAGAATTACGCCACCAATAATTGTAAACAAAACAATTCTTAGGATAATTTGAAGATTTTGAATAACTGCAACCAGAATTAAAACAGAACTGTCGTAGCTGTTTGAATAAAGTAAATATAATGATACAAACTTAATAAGAACCGCTAAAAAGAGAACATTTATCAATTGATTTGAAATTAAGCTTATTTTTGAAATAGGTTTGTATGCCTTTACAAAGATCTTTACGATTGAGTTGTAGTAATCCACTTTAAGGGCGCTAAAGATAAGCAAAAAGATGAACCCATAATTTAGTACATTTAAGAATAGTCCAAGTAATTGATAGCTACTAGAATTCATTTGAAATTTCTTTTGATCTATTTACGGCACTTTGCAAACCTTTTTTAAAAATTGCATCAAGCTTATTTGATTTAAAATATTCTAAACCAGCCTCAGTAGTTCCCTTTTTTGATGCTACCATTTTTATCAATTCATCTAAATTACTATTATTATTTATTGATATGGCTACTCCCTGAATAAGACTTGTCATCATTTGTTTTACAATTTTCATATCTCCATTGCACATTTTTGAAAGTTCTTTTTCATATACTTTAAGGATATAAAAAAAATAAGCAGGACCACTTCCAATAAGGCCAGTAAATTGATTCATCTTTTGCTCTTTATCTAATTCGATAACAAATCCAACTTGGCTAAATAATTTTTTTACAAATTTGAAATCCCTTTCACTAAACGATTTATTAAATAGTGCTGTAATGCCCTGACAAAATCTTGAAGAGGTATTTGGCATTGCTCTCATTAGAGTCGCTATATTATTTGATTTTAAGTATTTTTGAGTTTTTATTCCTGCAACTAAGCTAATTATCTTTGGCTTGTCTTGAAGTTCGATAATTTCATTGTAGGCCTCAAGTGCATCTTTCGGCTTAACCGCAAGCACAAAAACATCTATTTTGGATATATTCTTTTGCTCAGCTTTTTTTATTTTAAGTTTTTTGAGATTTTTTTGATTTGATAAGTTTCTATCAATATATTCAATATTATTTTTATTAAACCCTGAGCTTAATAGGCCCATTATTAATGCCTGAGAAATATTTCCTGCACCATAAAAAAGAATTTTTTTCACGTTCTCTTCCCAAAAATTAATTCGCCTATTCTAACCATAGTTGAGCCATACACAATTGCTTCTTCAAAATCATTAGTAGTTCCCATTGATATCTCACTTGCATGAGGATATTTTTTTTGAAGTTTTTTACTTAAATCTATAATTTCTCTCATTTCTATTTCTCTGTCAGAGGCATTTGCATTTATATCCGGTAAAGCCATAATTCCTCTAAGATTTATATTACTTGCAGACTCAACCAAATCAGCAAGATATAACATTTGATCTGGATTACAACCATTTTTTGTTTTTTCCTTAGATATATTGATTTGAATGAGCCCATTTATAGTTTTATTAAATGTATTACATGCTTCATTAAGTTTAACTATTATTTTTTCTCGATCGAGTGTGTGAATCCAAGACGCGCTATCAGCTATAAGTTTTACTTTATTTGATTGCAATGGCCCAATAAAATGCCAACTTATGATATCTGAATTTAGCAGTTTATTTTTTTCATTTAATTCTTGAGCAAAGTTTTCACCAAAATTTTTAATTCCAATATCCATAGCATTTTGAATATTTTCAATACTTTTTCTTTTTGAAACTGCAATAAGTGAAACTTTATTTGCATTTATATTTGCCTGCTGACAGCTTGAATTGATGCTGTTTAGAACATTATTAATATTTTTTTTTATGTCTGTTTGCATAAAGTTCTCAATCTTGGATCAAATCCATTTTTAGTAATTTTTTCTCTAGCATTATTTGCAGCAGACCTATTTTCATATGGGCCAGAGATAACGCTATTTAGGGGCTTTCCAGGAAGCTGGGTGCTATACACAATATCAATACTGATATTTTGAATTTCTCCCATTAACATTTTTTCTGCTTCAAGAGCATATTTTTTATTACCGTAAGCACCAATCTGAACAAAGTATTCACAACTAAGCTCACCATCATCATTTGATTCAATTAAAACCGAATCTTCCAATAATGAAGATGGGAAATCAATTGTGACATTGTTATAAACATCTTCAGGATTTGTTGAGGCTACGTCTGTTTTGAAGAAATAAAATGAAGTTATTACAAGACATGATGAAATTACCAATAAAATGAAAATTGAGTTTTTGGATATGATATTCGAGGTCTGTCTTGTCGACCTAAAAGCAGATTTCTTTTTAGCTAAATTTCTTTTTTTTGGCTTTCGAGTTGCAAAATCTTTCATAAATTTACATTTTTTGCATTGGGGAAATGCCAATCAAGTTTAGACCATTTGCAATTACTTGCTTAACAGCTGAAAGAGAAGAGATTATAAGTTGTTGATTTTTTGGATCTTCAGTTAGTACATGATTATCATTGTAATAACTATGAAAAAGTTGAGCTAAGTCTTTTAAATAAAAGATTATAAGATGTGGCTGGAGAGTTTTTGCTGACTTTTCTACTACTTGAGGATATTTAGATATCTCATGAATTAATTTATCGCATTTGGTATAACTATTATCGAGATCAAATTTATTAGCATCTTTTGTCTTTTTGCTTTCATAGTATTTTTCTTCGAGAGAAAAGATTCTTGCATACGCATATTGAATATAATAAAAAATATTTTCTTTGCTATCAGATTTAGCCAAATCGATATCAAAGTCAAGATGTTGATCAGATTGTTTTGATAAATAAAAAAATCTAGCTGCATCTGAACCAATTTCTTTAATTAAATCGCCTAATGAATAAAAGTCACCTGATCTTGTTGACATTTTTACCTTAGCTCCATCTTTAAAAAGATTTGCAAATTGAACCAACCTCACATCAAGTTTGTCTTTATTGGATCCAAGTGCTTCGATCGATGCTTCTATTCTTTTAATATATCCATGATGATCGGCACCCCAAATATTAATCAGCTTGTCGAAGCCTCTATCGACTTTGTTTTTATGATATGCGACATCAGTTGCAAAATATGTTGCCTTTCCATTATCTCTAATTAGAACCCTATGCTTATCATCTCCACTTACTTCAGTATTAAGCCAAATTGCTCCATCTTTTTCATATGTTTTGCCACCTTCTTGGAGTTTATTTATTGACTTTGTAAGCTGTGACTTATCATCACTAAGATCTCCTAGCGAGGACTCTTTAAACCAAACATCAAAGTCAACATTAAAATTTTTTAAATCTTGATTGATATCTTCTAATATATTTTTAAGCGAACAACTTTTTATAAGGTTCCATTCGCTAGGGTACTTTTGTTTTATTGTTTCAATCAAGCTATCAATTTCTTTTTCAGGATCAGCTGGTAGCCCTTTAAAAATAGACTCATCAATATTAAATTTAACTTTTTCATTTTTTTCAATATAGCTACCAATATCTTCAATATATTGACCTTTGTATGCATTTGAAGGAAAAAATGAGCCTTCAAACTTTGCCATTTTCATAATCACACTTACAGTCAAAATATCAATTTGTCTTCCTGCATCATTTATGTAGTATTCTTTTTCGACCTCGGAGCCAGTTGCAGTTAATATTCTTGCTATAGCATCTCCGTAGGCAGCTCCTCTTCCATGACCAACATGAAGAGGTCCAGTTGGGTTTGCAGAGACAAATTCAATTTGTACTTTTTTTCTCAGTGTAATATTTATGAAGCCTGGGCCTGCTGATTCAACTTTTTCAAAAATATTAAGATTATTTAATTTCTCTACAAGTGTTGTAGAAAGTTCTTTTGGATTTAATTTTAAATTACTGGCCAAAACCATACATATATTGGAAGTGTAATGACCATTTTTTAGATCTTCAGTTATTGAAGAGGAATATCTATTTCTAATTTTGTTCAGCAAATCTTCATCAACACTCTCAATAGAATCAATGAAGCTGGCTATTTCGTTATTAATTAAATCAATCAAGTTTTAGCTCTCCCAACATAAGACATATCTCTAGTATCGACTTTAATAGCTTCATTTTCATTAATAAAGAGGGGTACTTGAATATGCACACCGGTTTCGAGAGTTGCAGTTTTAGTTGCTCCAGAGACGGTATCGCCTTTGACACCCGGTTCAGCGCTGGAAACTAGCAATTCAACTATAACAGGAGGAGTCACAACAATTGGTTGATCATTCCATAAAATAATTTCACATATCTCTTGTCAACCTCAGCTGTGCACCGGAGTGGGAGGCAAAAACTTTCGCAGTTTCTTATGCTGCAAGAACAAATTTCATAAAAAAATTAAGCAAACAAATATATGTCCCATTCGCATCTGAAGCTTCAACACTCTCACCAGATTTGAATGTTTTATCGTTCGTATTGCCAGTAATTAAATTTTTATACTTAATCCTCATAACTGCTTGCCCTTTACCAGGCTTATGGAATTCATGCTCAACAATACTGCATGGGGCATTATCAATAATTAACTTTGTACCGTTTTTAAATTGATTAGTTGATATTTTCATAATAAATTTAATTTATATGTTATTTTAATAGCGAGGTATCAGATATGAAATCATTTTTAAATATTTTATTTGCAGCAATAGCGTTCTCTTTCACAATGACAATTGCTTATTTAGCGAAAAGTGACATAGTTATGCAAGCTGTTATGCTTGCATTTTTGATCCAATGGGTAGCGTATATTCCAGCATATATTTTCCAAACTGAAAAATTTTACGATCTAACGGGCTCATTATCATATTTGACCGTCATTTGGTTTGTTTTCTTCTCGTCAAATAATTTAAGTGGACTAAATATACAGAATTTAATTGTTGTAACACTAATATCTATTTGGGCAATCAGGCTTGGTACTTTCTTGTTTGGAAGAATCCACAAAGATGGTGAGGATAAAAGATTCAGAACAATAAAAACGTCAGCCTCTCAGTTTTTTATGACATGGACTTTACAAGGCATGTGGGTTTCTATTTGCACAATGTGCGCAATAACAGCTATATCAAGCTCTCAAGGAATTATTGCAAATGCTTTATTTTATCTTGGATTGGCATTTTTTATTGTAGGTTTTGCTATTGAGGTTGTTTCTGATCAGCAAAAATCTGCATTTAGAGCATTACCTGAAAATAAAGAAAAATTTATTACTTCTGGTTTATGGTCAAAATCGCAACATCCTAACTATTTTGGAGAAATTTTGTTATGGTCAGCAATTGCTCTTCTATCTATCTCTTCTCTAAATGGAACACAATATTTAACCTTGATATCACCTATATTTACTTATGTTTTACTTGTTTACATTAGTGGAGTTCGGATGCTTGATGATATGGGTAACAAAAAATGGGGTCATTTAGAAGAATATAAAGAATACAAAAGAAATACACCAACTTTGTTTTTAAAGCTTTAAATCTAGAGATAAATTGCTATAACTATTATCTATAGATAAAATAGTCAATAAATTAGTTTGAATTATTAGATTATTTCGTGTAATCGATTATTGTTTAAATTGTTCAAATAATTTTGTTTATTAGGCTAGGACTGTTAATATTAGCAGACTTTAGGGAGTACATAATGCTTATATTTATGAAGAAAATATCTTTACCAATACTCTTCGGCTTCAGTATTGTTTCATACTCAAATGAGTTAATTGAAATTAATATGGAAAGTGTTCTCGAAGTTGGTAGAGAAAATCAGGAACTATCTGCATCATCGCAAGATGCAATAGATCAAACAGAAAGACAAACAGATAAAATCGTTAATGAGTACAAAGTTGTATCTAAACAAGTTGAAGGATTAAAACTTTATAATGCTCAAAAAAGAATTCAGATTCAGGCTCAACTTGATCTAATGGATAAATTAGATGAACAGCTTGTTCAGGTAGTTGTTATGCAGAGACAAATACCACCTTTAGCTCAAAAAATGTTGGATACTCTTGAAACTTTTATTAAGTTAGATACTCCTTTTAGAATAGAAGAAAGAAGAGGTCGAGTTGATCTTGTAAGGTCGTCATTATCTAAGCCAAAAGTTACTGCTTCCGAGCAGGTACGACAGGTTCTAGAAGCTTACAATATTGAAGCAGAATACGGAAGAAAGATTGACACCTACGAAGATAAGTTAGCTGATGGAACTGTTGTAAACATTCTTGTAATTGGAAGAATTGGTATGTTCTATCAAACAAAAGATGAAAGATCTAGTGGACGTTGGAATAATGAAACAGGAACATGGGAAGAGCTCTCAAGTTCATATAGAAAGCCCATAAGAGACGGAATTAGAATGGCTAAAAAATTAGCACCAACAGATATGTTGCTGATGCCTGTTGTTAAAGGAGAGCTATAATGAAAAATTATTACCTATACATTCTATTTTTATTAGCTATATCTTTTAACACATCTCTGTTTGCTCAAGATTCTGAAGAAGATGCAGTTGAAGTATCTACTGTAGAGCAATTACTGATGCTAGTAAAAGAAGGTAAAACTAAAGAACAATCAGAAAATTCAGAGAGAGAAGCTAAATTTATGGCTGAGAAAAATAATCAAGCCGCTATATTAGCTGCAGAAAAAAGAGAGCTTGCGAGACAAGAAAGAATTGCAGACCAGTTAGAAGCTGAATATAAGAAAAATGAAGATATTCTGAGAGTCAAAGAGGAGGCTTATCAGAAAGAACTTGGATCTTTGGTGGAGCTTTTTGGACATTTACAAAGCTCAGCTGGAGAAGCTGCGGTTCAATTCTCAGGCTCCCTTACTAGTCCACAATACGGTATTGAGAGAGTTAAATTTCTGAATGAATTAACTGCGAAGATGTCAGAGACAACTGAGCTACCCACAATCAGAGAAATTGAGGGTCTTTGGTTTGAACTTCAAAGAGAGATGGCTGCGAGTGGTCAGGTTGTGTCCTTTGAAACTTCAGTTATAGATGTAGATGGAGAAACTACCACATGTAATGTAACCAGAGTAGGTTTATTTAATGCTGTGTGTGATGGAAAATATCTAGAATATGTTTCTTCTGGGGAATATGCCTTTTTACCAAGACAGCCTGCAGGAAGATTCACTAAAACTGCTAAAAATATTGGCAGAGCCGAAGCTGGTGAAGAAGTTAGGTTTGGTGTAGATCCTACTGGCCCTACTGGAGGAAGCCTTTTAGCAAATTTAATTCAAACACCTTCAATTGCAGAAAGAGCACAACAAGGCAGACAAGTTGGATATGCAATTATCACAGTCGGTTTGATTGGTATTGGTATAGCATTTTGGAAATTATGGAGCCTATTTGTTTTAGGTAAAGCTGTCAGATCTCAAGCTGGATCAAAAGTTCTTGATGTTAGAAATCCATTAGGAAGAGTTCTAAAAGTTGGTGAAGAGAACTTTAATAAGGATATCGATACACTCGAACTTAAGCTAGCAGAAGCTATTATGGCTGAAAGACCTTCTATAGAAAGAGGTATTGGAGCAGTTAGAATTATTTCAGTAGTTGCGCCGTTAGCAGGTCTTCTAGGAACTGTAACAGGTATGATTGTTACATTCCAAATGATTACTTTGTATGGCACAGGCGATCCAAAACTAATGGCAGGTGGTATATCTCAAGCTCTTGTTACAACAGTTCTTGGCTTACTAGTTGCAATTCCTACAACACTATTACATTCTTTCACTGCATCATCTGCAAAAGGAATTATTGGTGTTCTGGAAGAACAGAGTACTGGTATTTTAGCTGAACGTGCTGAAACGAAATAATAAGTAGTATGTTATTTGCGATAACAGAAGCATTTTCATCAATTAGAGATTTCATGGAAGCTGGTGGAAGTGTTCTTTGGTTAATTGCAATTTTAGTTTTCTTCATGTGGGCTATGATCTTTGAAAGAATATGGTATTTCTCACATGGACATGAATTCTATGTTAAGGATCTTGCTAGTGAGTGGAATAACCGTGCGGATAAGAAATCATGGCACGCTCTACAGATAAGAGAAAAAATGTTATCGCAGGCAAAGGCAGAAATTAATAAAAATCTCACCATTATCCAAACTTGTGTAGTTCTAGCTCCTTTGTTTGGTTTGTTGGGAACTGTTACTGGAATGATAGAAGTTTTTCAAGTCATGGCTTTCAATGGTGGCGGCGATGCAAGAGCGATGGCTGGAGGTGTATCAAAAGCAACTCTACCTACCATGGCAGGTATGGTTGTGGCCTTGTCTGGTGTTTTTGCTAGTATTTACCTAGGAAGCGCATCTGACAGACATACAAATGATTTAAGAGAATTGATAAAAAGAGAATTATAGGAGACAAATATGAGAAGAAATGCAATAAGCACTGCTGTTAAAGATGAAGAAAGCGAAATAAATTTAACACCTATGCTTGATGTTGTTTTCATCATGCTTATATTCTTTATCGTTACTGCAAATTTTATTAAAGAACCAGGATTAGAAATTAATAGACCTGATTCAGACACTGCTGAAACCCAAGAAAATGCTGCTATTTTAATTGCAATTGGTGCAAATGATGAGGTTTGGATGGATGGAAGAAGAATTGATGTTAGACAAGTAAAAGCTAATGTTGTAAAAATGCTTGCTGATAATCCACAAGGGTCTGTTGTAATACAAGCTGATGAAAAAGCTGTTGCTGACACTATTATCAAAGTTATGGATGGTGCTCGTGAGGCAGGAGTTAACGCTATATCATTGGCATCTGAGCCCAAATAGATAATGAATCAAGTTCTCGCTGCAATAAATTCTGTTACGAAGCCTATTCATGAAATATACGTAAAGGCATTCAATGCAAATAAGTATGCAGCAGGCATAGGCTTCTCATCTGCGATCACATTAGCCTTATTTTTTGTAATGGTCATTTTAATTTCATTAGGCGATACTGGAATGAAAGAAGATACATCTGTAAAACTCGCAGATATTGTTATGCCTGATCGAGAGATAGATACTTTTATGACAGAAGTAGAAAAACCTGACAAGCCAGAAGAGCAACCAGAAGACATAGCTCAACCAGAGCTAGACTTAGCACCACTTACAGGAATTGATGTTTCGATTGCAAAACCAAAACCTAATTTTAAAGCTGGCGGATCCTTCTTTAGAGATGGTGAATATATCCCATTGTTTAAAGTGGTTCCAATATATCCAAGAAGAGCACAAGAGCGAGGAACCATGGGTTATGCATTAGTTGAATTTACCATAACTGATACAGGAAGCGTCGAAAATGCTCAAACCATTGAAGGTTATTGTTCAAGCAAAAGACCTGATGATCCTGATGTGCAATTTAGACCATGCTCTATGTTTAATAGTGCATCTGCAAGAGCTGCTTTAAAATTGAAATATAAGCCTAAAATTGTTGATGGCAGAGCAGTTCCAGTGGATGGCGTGTTGCATCGATTTACGTATATACTAGACGATAGTTAATTATGAAAAAGGATTTAGTAAAATATATTTTTTCGCTTTTTGCCGTTTGTATTGGCTTGCTGTCTAATGATATTGCTGCACAACAAACAAAAGCTTCTGGTAATTCTGAAAACCTAAACCTAGCACCCACAAGAAAATACAAAAAAGCTAGAGCATTACAATCTAGCACTGCAAAAAAAATGGCAAAAGTTTATGAAGCTTTAGAAGAGGTTGATGAGAAAGGTGAGCCTGCTCCGGACATGGAAACTGTAATATCTATCCTAACTGAGCTAAAAAATAATAGAGACGAGCTTAAAAGTTATGATCGTTCGGTAATGTGGAACGCATGGGCTTATGTATATTTTAGTGATGGAGACTATTCAAAAGCTCTCTCTGCTTATTCAAACCTTATAAATGAGCCAGACGTTACTATTGGTCTTAGAGTTGGAGCATTACTTTCTATGGGCCAAATTCATTTAGTTCAAGAAAGATATAGCCAAGGTATTGCGTATATTCTTCAATGGATGAAAGAAGTTGAAACTGTTACCGCTCAATCATGGGCTTTGTTAGGACAGGCATACTTTGCAACTGAAGATTACAGGAGATCATTATCATCTGTTGAGAAAGCTATCTCGCTTGCTGAAGATGAGGGCTATAAACCGAGAGAGAATTGGTATGTGATAATGGCAGCAAACATTAATGAGTTAAAAAGTGAAATTGGTGAAAAAGAATCACTTCTGAGACAAATAGATATATATGAAATTCTCGTTAATCTTTATCCGAAAAAAACATACTTCATTCAATTAGGTGGATCATATGGTCAGCTAGGGAGAGAAAGAGACTATATGATTACTCTCAAAGCTGCTCATGCAAAAGACTTTTTAGACAAAGAATCTGAATATCTTGCATTGGCTCAGCTTCTTTTACTTAATAAAAATCCATATTGGGCAGCTGAGGTATTGGTATCTGGTCAAAAAAAGATGGTTACAATTGTTGATGAAAAAACAAAAGAAGAAAAAATTGTACCAGTTGTGAAGGATACAGAAAAAAACTTAAAGCTTCTTGCTGACT
>LULI01001170.1_pt1 | contig 15615 bp, 16 predicted proteins | sample 728191 | NCBI WGS metagenome assembly LULI01 (sample SAMN03860293, study PRJNA289734) | marine metagenome | biome: seawater column; feature: ocean; material: water; isolation source: Red Sea water column Station 169 - depth 50m | place: Saudi Arabia: Red Sea | collected 2011-10-15 | depth 50 m | reverse complement strand
ACCCACAATAGATATTTTGCAAATATGGCAGATTGTAAAATTAAAATGATTGGTGGTAAGATGAGCATCACCAATGAAAGAATCAGTTAATAAAACATTCAATCAATTTAAAATACATACTCAATATTCTATTTGTGAGGGAGCTGTAAAAATTGATCAATTAAAAGATTTCTGTAAAAAAAATAAAATAAAATCAATAGGTTTGTCAGATACATACAATTTGTCAGGTGCATTAGAATTTTCAGAAAATTTATCGTCTGTAGGTACGCAGCCTATCATCGGAACACAGATATTATTTAAATATAAAGAATTTAGAGGTCTGATACCTATAATAGCTAAAAATTATCATGGATATAAAAATATTATAAAACTTTCATCAAAATCTTATTTGGAAAATTCAGAAATTACTGCTCCACATTGTGAAATAGAGGATTTAATAATCAACTCAGATGGTATTATAGTTTTAACAGGATCAATTAGATGTTTCTTTGGTTCACTTTTTAACAAAGGTTTATTTAATGAAATTGAAGAATTATTAATTAAGTTAAAAGAAAAATTTGAAGATAATATCTACATAGAAATTCAAAGACATAATGATATTAACGAGAAAGACTTCGAAAAATTCAATCTTAAAATTTCAGAAAAGTTAGAATTGCCAATTATTGCTTCAAATGAAGTTTATTATTTAGATAAAGATATGTTCGAAGCACATGATGCGCTAATGTGTATTGGTGAAAAAACTTATGTGAATGATTCAAATAGAACAAAACTCACCAATCAACATTATTTTAAATCATCCGAAGAGATGATTAAGCTTTTTAGTGATTTACCTGAGGCATTAGAAAATAATTTTAATTTACCATATAAATGTTCTTTTAAGCCAAATTTTTCTAAGCCTATTTTGCCAAGTATTTTATCGTCCGAAGAAGATTCAAATGATACGTTGAGAAATTTGTCTATTGAAGGGCTTAAAGAAAAATTTAAATTAATTTTTGATATCGATCACTCATATATTGATAAAGATGAAAAATATTTAGAATATAAAAAAAGACTAGATCATGAAATAGGAATAATAGTTGAAATGAATTATTCTGGTTATTTCTTAATTGTTTCAGATTATATCAAGTGGGCAAAAAAAAATAAAATTCCTGTCGGACCAGGTAGAGGATCTGGCGCAGGTTCTTTAGTTGCTTGGTGTTTATCCATAACCGATATAGATCCAATTAAGTTCAATCTTATTTTTGAAAGATTTCTTAATCCTGATAGAATTTCAATGCCTGATTTTGATATAGATTTTTGTGAGGAAAAAAGAGATTTAGTTTTTGAATACTTAACTACAAAATATAAAGATAGTGTAGCTCATATTATTACTTTTGGTAAGCTCAAAGCAAGAATGGTAATTCGAGATGTTGGTAGAGTTCTAGGCTTACCATATGGTTTTGTTGATAGTATTTGTAAAATGATCCCATTCGATCCATCTAGACCAATGTCTTTACAAGAGTGTATAAATGTTGAGCCCAGACTCCAAAAATTAATTAAAGAGGATAAAAGAGTTGATCGTTTAATTAACCTATCTCTTAAATTAGAGGGTTTAAATCGAAACGTTGCCACTCATGCAGCTGGAGTAGTTATCGCAGATAAAAAGTTAACCGACACAGTACCATTATACAAAGATAATTCTGCAGATTTATTACTACCTTCAACTCAATTTGATATGTATTCAGCAGAAAACGCTGGTCTAATTAAGTTTGATTTTCTAGGGTTAAAGACATTAACAGTTATCGATAAAGCCCAAAAATTAATTAAAAAAAATAAACCTGAATTTAATATTGAAAAAATTAATTATGAAGACCAAAAAGTATATGAATTATTATCAAGCGGTAAAACCGTTGGCCTGTTTCAACTTGAAAGTTCTGGGATGAAAGATGCTCTCTTAAACATGAAACCTAATAGATTGGAAGATATTATTGCTCTAGTAGCTTTATATAGACCAGGTCCAATGAGCAATATTCCAATTTATAATGAATGTAAACATGGAAAAAGAGAACCCGATTATTTGCATCCAAAGCTAGAGCAAATATTAAAACCAACATATGGTGTAATTATTTATCAAGAACAAGTAATGCAAATAGCGCAGACTCTTTCTGGATTTACAGCAGGAGAGGCAGATATTTTGAGAAGAGCTATGGGAAAGAAAAAGAGAGCAGAACTTGAAAAACAAAAGCAAAGATTTGTGGATGGAGCATATAAAAATGGAATTAGCAAAGATATAGCCGTAGGTATATTTTTAAAAATCGAACCTTTCGCAGAATATGGATTTAATAAAAGTCACGCAGCAGCATATGCTGTTATTGCTTATCAAACCGCGTTCCTAAAAACCTATTATCCTCATGAATTTTTTGTAGCATCTATGTCAATGGAATTATCTAATCAAAAAAAATTGAGTGAGTTTTATGAAGAATTAAAAAGACTTAAAATTAAAATCATTAGACCTGACTTGAATAAATCTTTTGCAGATTTCTCGTCTGATGGTGAGAATTTTTATTATGCATTAGGTGCTATTAAAAATGTTGGATTTGAAGCTATTTCAAATATAGTTAAAGAAAGAGTTTCTAATGGAGTATTTAAAAATCTTTCGGATTTTATAAATAGAATAAATCCAAAGGATATAAATAAATTACAATTAGAAGGCTTGGTTCAAGCAGGATGTTTTGATGAATTCAACAATAATAGACAATCATTATTTAATTCAATTCCAAATTTAATACTAAAGTCAAAAAATATACATGAAAATAAATTGTTAAATCAAAATAATCTCTTTGAAGAGTACGAAAACGATAATATTAATATTATAGAAAATGTAGATGATTGGGAATTAGATATCAAACTTACTAAAGAATTTGAAACTTTAGGATTTTATATTTCTGACCATCCATTAAATCAATACAAATCAATTTATAAACATTATAATATTGTTAATTATGATGATTTTGATAACAATATTGACATTTTAAGCTCAAATATTGCTTGTACCGTATTAAAAGTGCAAGAAAAAAAAACTCAAAAGGGTAACTCCTATGCGATAGTAAAGTTTTCAGATATATCAAATGTATTTGAGTTATTTATCTTTTCAGATATTTTTGAATCAAATAGAGAAAGTTTATTTGAAGGAAATTCTCTAATGATTACTTTAATAAAAAATTATGTTGATGATGATAAATCTCAAAGAAGAATTAATGTAAAAAAAATGATTTCATTAAAAGAATTAACAAATAAACAACTGACAAATATCACTTTTAAATTTAACAATATTGAAGAATTTAAAAAAATAAAAAATCTTAATGTAAAAGATGGAAAAACTGATGTTGATATTCTATTAGATAAAGATAATAAAATTCATAAATTTCAGCTCAAAGATAAAAGAAAAGTTAATAATCAGGTACTAAATTCGCTAAATTTGCTTGAAAATGTAGTAATTGATTAAAAAAAGGTTGTTTTTTATTATTTTTTTTGTATTTATCTTTCAAATTAACACGCACACAATTAGTGGTTTTATACCTCCGGTCCCTTTTGGGCAATAATTGTGGTGGTAGAACCGGGAAAGAAAAATGAAAATACCTAAATTAACAATTGAACAGTTATTAGAAGCAGGAGTTCATCTTGGTCATAAAACCTTAAGATGGAATCCTAAAATGAAGAAATATATTTTTGGTAAAAGAGACTCCATTCATATAATTGACCTTACTCAAACTTTAGAATTGACTAGTTCAGCATTAGAAAAAGTCCATAAAACCATATCAGAAGGTGGAAAAATATTATTTATATCTACAAAAAAACAAGCCTCTGAAGCAATTGCACAGCTTGCTAAAGATACAGATCAATATTTTGTTAATTATAGATGGTTAGGTGGTATGTTGACTAATTGGGGCACAATCTCAAATTCAATAAAAAAATTAAATAAAATTAATCAAGACTTATCTTCTGAAAATAGGGGTTTTACAAAAAAAGAATTACTTAAAATGAGTGGTCTAAGAGACAAATTACAAAGATCCTTAGGAGGTATTATGAATATGAAAAAAGTTCCAGATTTAGTATTTATTATTGACACAAATTATGAATCTTTAGCTATTAAAGAGTCTATTAAATTAGGCATACCTATAATTGCAATATTAGATACAAATTCTGATCCAGAGGGTATCGATTTTCCTATACCAGGAAATGATGACGCAAGAAGGTCTATAGATCTATATTGCAGTCTTATGAAAGACACTATAAACGATGCAAAAACTTATATATCAACAAATAATTTAGATGCTCAAAATATCGAAAAAAAGTCAGCAAATAAAAATCTAACTGAAAAAAAATCCGATAATAAATTAAATTAGAAATAAATATACTGATGACGGATATAGATAAAGTTAAAAAGCTAAGACAATCCACTGGCGCAGGTTTTAAAGATTGTAATGCGGCATTAAAGGAATCAAATGGTAATCTTGATAAAGCTTCTGAAATTTTGAGAATTAAAGGCATTGCTAAAGCATCAAAGAAAATGTCTAGGAATGCAAGCGAAGGAGTTATTGTAATAAGTGGAGATGTTAATAAAACGTCTTTAGTCGAAGTTAATTGTGAAACAGATTTTGTTGCAAAAAATAGCGAATTTATAAATTTTGTAAAAGAGTTAAGCGTACTAAACAATAATTGTTCTTCAAATTTAGAAGAATTAAATAACTCAGTAATGCAAAATAATAAAAGTGTTCATGATAATCTTGTTGATTTAATATCAAAGATTGGGGAAAAAATCACAATTGGTAATGCAAAAACAATCGAACATAAAAACTCTAAGAATTTTATATATCAACATTCTGTTATAACTGACAATGTTTCAAAGTTAGGAGTAGTAGTTTCTTTAGAAACAAGTGAAAAAAGTGATCAACTTAATTCATTTGGTAAACAATTAGAACAAGAATTAATATCAGAAGAATTAAAAAACTCTGGCAAACCAGAAGAAATTGCAAAAAAAATTAGTTTAGGAAAAATAAATAAGTTTAAAGAAGATAATAGCTTGATGACTCAGGACTGGGTCATGGAACCAAAAAAAAAAGTAAAGGAAATTATATCAGAAATGAATATACCAGATTTAAAGATTAAAGAGTTTATAAGATTAAAAATAGGTGATTAATGTTTAAAGAAGGCTTCTATAATGAGAAAATGACTAAATCTCTTGAAGTGTTTTCAAAAGAATTAGCATCTCTACGAACTGGTAGGGCAAATGCAAATATGTTGGATTTGGTTAAAGTAGATGTTTATGGCCAAAAGATGCCAATAAATCAACTTGGAACAATAACTACTCCTGAACCAAGAACTATTAACGTTCAAGTTTGGGATATAAGTAATGTAAATTTAATAGACTCTGCATTAAAAAAATCTGAATTAGGACTTAACCCGCAGATTGATGGTCAATTAATAAGATTGCCTATTCCAGATTTAAGTGAAGAGCGGAGAAATGAAATTAAGAAAATTGTAAAATCCATGGGTGAAAAATGCAAAGTTTCTATAAGAAATATTAGAAGAGATGCTAATGATGACTTGAAAAAACTTTTAAAAAATAAGGATATTTCTGAAGATGAAGAAAAAAATTACGAAAAAATTATTCAAAATTTTACAGATAAAAATATAAAAAATATTGACGAAAAAGTTTTATCAAAAGAAAAAGAAATAATGACTATATGACCTCACCAAAACACATAGCCATAATAATGGATGGCAATGGTAGATGGGGAATTGCAAAAAAAAATTCTAGAAATTACGGTCACAAAAAAGGTTTATTGGCAGTTGAAAAAGTCATAGATGCCGCAATTGAACAAAAAGTAAAATATTTAACATTATACGTTTTTTCTACAGAGAATTGGAAAAGACCGATAAATGAAATTAATTATTTATTAAAACTATTAAGTTCATACATAAGTAAAGAAATAAAAAATCTTTTAAAGCGAGACATTAAGATTAAAGTTATAGGAAATTTAAAACAATTTCCCAAAGAACTTAAGTTAAAACTTAATAATGTAGAAAAGTTAACAAAAAATAATAAGACAATACAAATTAATATGGCTTTAAATTATGGGTCGAAACAAGAAATAATAGGATCAGTAAAAAAATTAATTCAAAAAGAATTAAATATTAATGAAAAGAATATAGAAAAAAATTTATATACTTATGGCGTTCCTGATCCCGAAATTTTAATAAGAACTGGTAATACAAATAGAATAAGTAATTTTTTAATATGGCAAATGATTTATACTGAAATCTTTTTCATTAAAAAAATGTGGCCCGATTTTACAAAAAAAGATTTCACTAAAATCATAAATAAATTTAAAAAAATAAATAGAAACTTTGGTGGATTAAATGTCAGAATTAATTAAAAGATTATTTACATCAATAGTATTGATTTCTTTGCTTTTCTTATCCATAATAAATATTTACGTATTAGCTATTTTTCTAATTATATGTTTCTTCCAAATAATTTATGAGTGTTATTTTCTATTAAAAAGAAACTTTAAAAAGAACAAAAAATTCAAATTATATTTATTAACTTTGCTATCGATAATATACATAGCATATTTTAATATCCAAATTTTTGTTACATTTTTGAATAATAATTCATCAGAATTAATATTATTATATTTTATATTAACAACCTGTGTTTTTACAGATATTGGTGGATATATTTTTGGTAAAATTTTTAGAGGAAAAAAATTAACAAAAATAAGTCCAAATAAAACCTATTCAGGTCTAATAGGCTCTTTTATTTTGTCTTTAATATTTACAATTATTTTTTTTATAAATTATTTAGACATTGAAAAGATTATTTTAATGTCGTTAATTATTTCTAGTGTGTCACAATTAGGAGATATTTTTATTTCATATATAAAAAGAAATGCTAAGGTTAAGGATACAGGTGACATATTGCCAGGACATGGTGGTATCTTAGACAGATTCGATGGTTTAATATTTGCCTTACCTTTTGGTTTTTTTATATTTAAAATTATATGAATAAAGAAATAATAATCTTAGGCTCGACAGGGTCTATAGGTACAACAACTTTATCTGTAATTAAAAAACAAAATTTTAAAATAAGTCTGCTAACAACTGATAAAAATGCAAAAAAATTACTTAATCAGGCTATTTCATTTAAAGTAAAAAATGTAATTATTGAAGATGAAGTTCAATACAAAAAATATAAGTCATCATTTAATAAAAATAAAATAAAGATATATTTAGGGTTAATTAATCTAAAGAAAATTTTAAAAAAAAAAGTCAACTATTGTGTTAATTCAATATCAGGTATCGATGGTCTATTACCTACTCTAGATGTAATACCATTTACACAAAATATTTTAATTGCTAATAAAGAGTCAATTATTTGTGGCTGGCATTTAATAAAAAAAAAACTTATTAAACATAAAGTTAATTTTATACCAATTGATTCTGAACATTTTTCTATATGGAAATTAATTAAAAATGAAAATTATAGTGAAATAAATAAAATTATATTAACTGCCTCAGGTGGACCTTTTTTAAAAAAAAAAACTAAAGAAATAAAAAATATAAAACCAAAATATGCTTTAAACCACCCAAATTGGAAAATGGGAAAAAAAATATCAATTGATTCTGCTACAATGATGAATAAAGTTTTTGAATTTATTGAAGCTATTAAAATTTTTAATTTAAAAAAGCAAAATTTGAAAATTTTGATACATCCCAAATCATTTGTTCATGCTATAGTTTTCTACCAAGGAAATTTAATTAAGTTATTAGCACATGATCCCAAAATGTCTATACCAATAGCAAATGCTTTAGATATTAAAAATAAAAAAAAAAATATTTTAAATAAAAGTAATTATTTGAAATTAAATAAACTGAATTTCGAAAAACCAAATATAAAAAAATTCCCAGTGCTCTCTATTATGAATTTAATACCTGAGAGAACATCTTATTTTGAGACTATATTAATAACTATAAATGATACTTTAGTTAACAAGTATTTAAATAGTGAAATTAATTACATTTCTATCCAAAAAAATCTTATAAATATTATTAAAAACCCTTATTTTAAGAAATATTATAAATTAAAACCTAAAAATATTTATGATATAAAAAATATGATTATTCTTACTAAGAATTATCTTAATAAAAATATTATATATTATGAAAAATAAATTTTTTTATGTAAAAAAAATATCAATTATTTTTATTCTAAAATTAATTTTTACACAAACTTCTATAGCTGACGTAATTAAAGATTTTAAAGTTGAGGGTAATAATAGAGTTTCTAATCAAACAATAATTATGTTTTCCAATTTAAATATTGGTGATGATGCAAATAATGATATTTTAAATGAAGCTTTGAAAAATCTTTATTATACAGATTATTTTAAAGAAATTTCGATCTCATTTGATAGTGGTTTATTGAATATTAAGGTTGAAGAAAATCCAATAATTCAATCCGTAACAATAAATGGTATAAAAAGTAGTAGAATTAACGAAAAAATAAAAGAAGTTACTTTAAAAATCGAAAAATACCCTTTTGTAGAAAATAAAATTAATGATCAAGTTTTACTAATAAAAAATATTTTAAAATCCAACGGTTATTATTTTGTTGATATTAAAACATCAATAAAAGATAATACAAATAATACTGTAAATTTAACCTATGACGTTGAATTAGGAGAAATTGCCAAAATAAAAAAAATTAATTTCATCGGTGATAAAAAATTTCGCGATAATAGTCTTAGGAATGTTATTATATCAGAAGAGAGTAAATTTTGGAAATTCTTAACCAATAATAAGTTTTTAGATACAAACAGAATATCAGCAGATGTATCTAGGCTAGAAAATTATTACTTAAATAGAGGTTATTATAATGCTGTTGTCAAATCTACAACTTTTTAATAATTTTGAAATAATAAATAATAATGATTATCCAATCGAAAGCGTTTCTAAGTTTCAAGATAAATTCAATGATTTAAAGGGTAAAAAATATTCAAAAAAAGTTGTAAATAATTTAGTCAATGAATTAAATGAATTTATATTAAGAAATGAATTTACATTTGTTAATGCTACTTATGAAGAAAAGACAATTGATGATAGTAAAATTGATATTATAATTAATTTTGATGACCTTGATAAAACATTTGTTGAAAGGATCAACATTTTTGGAAATTTTATCACTGATGAAAAAGTTATAAGAAATTCTCTTATTGTTGACGAAGGTGATGCATTTAATGAAGTGTTATTTAATAAGTCTATTCAAAAAGTTAAAGCTAAAAACATATTTAAAACAGTTGAATATAAAACTCAAAATAAAGATAATTTAAATAAAATTATTGATATAACTGTTGAAGAAAAAGCCACAGGAGAAATTTTTGCCGGAGCAGGTACAGGTACTACTGGCTCATCATTAACTGCTGGACTTAAAGAAAATAATTATCTAGGGCTTGGTATAAAACTTGATACAAATTTAAATTTAACTGAAGACTCTATTAAAGGTAAGTTTTCTATTTTAAATCCGAATTATAATAATAGTGATAAGTCTATTAAAACATCACTAGAAAGTTCTACAGATGATTTTATGTCAACATCAGGATATAAAACTAATAGAACTGGATTTTCAATTGGTACTGAATTTGAGCAAATGGATAATTTGTTTATAAACTTAGATATCTCCAATTTTTACGAAGATTTAGTAACAACTGACTCGGCTACAAGTATTGTAAAAAAACAAGAAGGAAATTATATTGAAAATTTATTAAAGTATTCAATTAAACTAAACAAATTAAACCAAGATTTTCAACCTACCGACGGATATATAAATAATTTTTCTCAAACATTACCTATATATTCAGATGATTTAGCGATAGAAAATAGTCTAACTGGCTCAATATATCATTCGCTTGGAGATAACATGGTATTCTCAGCAAGTTATTTTCTCAAAACTATAAACTCATTAGAAGATAATGTGAGAATATCAAAAAGAGTTTTTGTACCAAGTAGGCGTCTAAGAGGTTTTGAATCAGGTAAAATTGGACCTAAGGATGGTACACAATATATAGGTGGAAATTACGCTACTGCATTAAATTTAAGTTCCACATTCCCAAATGTAATTTTTGAAAAAGAAAATATAGATCTTAATTTTTTTATAGATATGGCAAACGTTTGGGAAGTTGACTATAATAGTAGTCTAGATTCTAGTAAAATTAGATCCTCAACAGGAATAGCAATCAATTGGTTCAGTGGAATAGGTCCCTTGAGTTTTTCTTATGCAATACCATTGAGTGAGGCTGACTCAGATGTTACAGAAAAATTCCGATTTCAAATTGGCACTTCTTTTTAAATGAAAAAAATATTAATCTTTTTAATATTGAATTTATTTTTTTCGAATATATCACATTCCAATATTAATATAGCTTATTTAGATGTTCAGTATATAATTGATAAGTCTAATCTAGGTGTGCAGTATAAAAAAAAAATTGACCAAAAATTAAAAGAAATAAAGTCAAAATTAAGCAATTCTGAAACTAATATTAAAGAAAAAGAAATTGAAATTAAAAATAAAAAAAATATTTTAAAAAAAGAAGAAATCAATCAAATGGTAAATGAACTAAATAATGATGTTAAAGAATATCAAATTTTAAGAAAAGCATTAAATGAAGATTTGATAAAAGAAAAAAGAATTTATTCAAAGAAAATTTTAGAAATTTTAAACCCTCTACTGACTAATTATGTTGAAATTAATAATATTAAATTAGTAATTGAAAAAAAAAATATTTTGGTTGGAGTGAAAACTTTAGATATAACAGCACAAATATTAGAAATCTTTAACAAAGAAACAAAAAAATCTAATTAATGAAAAACAAAAACACATTTTTTTTAAAACAAAAATATATATATTTATCTGATATATTGAAAATATTAGGAAAAAAAAACATAAAAAAAAAAATAAAAATTAATAGTATAGCCGATCTAACAACGGCTTCAGTAAATGATATTTCTTTTATAAATAATTTAAAATATTTAGAAGTTTTAAAGAAATCTAAAGCTAAGTACATAATTTCAAATAAAATGCATTTTGACAAAATTAAAGATTTTTGTATTCCAATAATTGTTAATAATGTTCTTAAATCAGTTTATGCAGTTACTAAACTTTTCTATCCTGACTCACTTAATGATGCTGTGGATTATAATGTTACATTTCCTGACAAAAAAAAATTTAAAAAAATTAAATTTGGTCAAAATGTTCTTATTGGAAAAAATGTTAAGATTGGAAAAAATACTCTTATTGGGCATAATTCTATTATAGAATCTAATGTAATTATTGGATCAAAATGTATAATTGGAAATAATGTGATTATAAAAAATACTATTATTGGTGATAATGTAAGAGTTTTAGATGGAGCAGTAATAGGAAAAAAAGGATTTGGTTTTTTTCCTGAAAAAAATAAAAATACGAGATATCCACACATTGGCATGGTTATAATTGATGATAATGTGGAAATAGGTTGCAATAATACCATCGATAGAGGTTCTTTATCAAATACTATTATTGGTAAAAATACATTTATTGATAATCAGGTACATATTGCCCACAATGTAAATATTGGTAGTAATTGTATTATAACGGGACAAGTAGGTTTTGCAGGTAGTTCTACAATTGGAAATAAAGTCTTAATTGGAGGACAGGCTGGTATATCAGGACATTTAAAAATTGGAAATAATGTTCAAATAGGTGGTGGTAGTGGAGTTGTAAAAAATATTCCAGACAATTCTAAAGTCATGGGATATCCTGCTAAGGATATAAGAAATTTTTTAAAAGAAAATAAATGACAGATAATTTAAATAAAAATCAGATTAAAGATCTACTTCCCCATAGAGAACCTATGTTGTTAATAGATGAATTAATCAATATTAAAAAACTTAAATCAGCCACTGCAATAATTAACGTAAAAAAAAATAGTTTTTTTGTACAAGGCCATTTTCCGGGCGAACCAGTTATGCCGGGTGTGCTAATTGTTGAAGCATTTGGCCAAGCAGCTGCAGCTCTCACTGCTGCAGGAATTGATAAAAAAACTTATGAAAATAAATTAGTATTTTTAATGACTGTCGATAAAGCACGATTTAGAAATCCAGTAATACCTGATTGCAAATTAGAATTAAATATTGAGGCAGTAAGATCTCATGGAAGAGTATGGAAATATAAAGGTGAAGCTATAGTTGATGGAAAAAAAATGGCCGATGCTCAGTGGGCAGCAACTATCGTTGATAGAAAGAAATAATCAGTAGCAATTCTTGATAAGAATTTAGAAAATAATTTGTTATTATTTAAATGTGATACATCCATCATCAATAATAGATCCAAATGCTAAAATTTCTAATAATGTTGTAATCGGCCCACATTGTGTAATAGGTTCAGGAGTTGAATTAGGTTCAAATACAAAATTACATTCTCACATAAATATTAAAGGTAATACAAAAATTGGAAAAAATAATGAGATTTTCCCTTTTGTGTCAATAGGTACGCCTCCACAAGATTTAAAATATAAGGGTGAAAAAAATTCTATTATTATTGGCGATAATAATAAACTTAGAGAATATGTGAACATTAATCCAGGCACATCTCAAGGAGGCACAATTACTAAATTGGGTAATAATAATTTATTAATGGTTTATTGTCATGTGGCACATGATTGTAATCTTGGAGATAATATAGTTTTAGCAAATAATGTTCAAGTTGGTGGTCATGTTACAATAGAAAATAATGCAATAGTTGGAGGTAGTTGCGCTATACATCAATTTTCAAGAATTGGTAACTTAGCAATGGTAGGTGGAATGACTGGTGTTCTAAGTGATGTAATTCCATATGGTTTATCATTAGGAAATAGAAACAATTTAGTTGGACTTAATCTTATAGGACTTAGAAGAGCAAAAATTTCAAATGAAGATATTAAAATATTACAAAAATTTTATGATATTGTATTTTGTAATCAAAATTTTAGATCTAATATCGAAAATTTAAATGCTGAGATAAAAGAAAATAAATATGTCAAAATCATAATTAATTTTATAAATTCGGATAAAAAAAGACCGATATCTCTTCCAGAAAATATTAAATGATCGGATTATTTTTAGGGGAAAAAAAACTACCATTAGAAATTTTAAAAAGTTTAAAAAAAAAGAATATTAAATATTTTATTATAGATTTATCAAAAAATAATAAATTTAAAAAAGATAGGAACAGTTATTTTATTAATATTGGAAAATTTGGTAAAATTTTAGAATTAATTAAATCAAAAAAATGTAATAAAGTTTTATTTGCAGGCAATATTATTAAACCTAGAATTTCTAAATTAAAATTAGATCTCAAAGGTTTTTACTACATCCCTAGAATTATAAAGGCATCTAAATTAGGAGATGCGGCAATATTAAAAGAATTGATTAAAATTTTATCAGAAAATAAAATAAAAGTTATTAAATTAAACACATTTAACCCAGAATTAACACTGAGCAAAGGATGTTACACAAAATTGAAACCTAGTATGACTGATAAATTAATAATGAAAAAAGGTATTGAAATATTAAATAGATCAAATTCATTTAATCATGTTCAAGCATTGGTAATCAATAATCAGAAGATTATTTCTATTGAAAAAAGAAAAGGTACAAAGGATATGTTAAAATCGATTAGAAACAATAATCTAAAGAATAAACTCTTAATAAAGATGCCTAAATCAAAGCAAGACTTGCGTGTTGATTTACCAACCTTTGGTCTAGATACACTAAAAGATTGTAAAAAAGCAAATATTAAAGGAATTGTAGTTAAAGCAGGTCAAAATATATTTTTAGATAAACGCAAAGGACTTCAATTCGCTAATAAAAACAATATTTTTGTAATGGCTAAATGAAAAAGATTTTTATTTTAACTGGCGAACCATCTGGCGATAAATTAGCTGCTGAAGTTATTAAAGAATTAAAAAAATCTAAAACTAATGTTGAATATTTATCTGTTGGAGGTCAACATTTAAATTCTATAGGTATTAAGTCAATATATGATCAAAAGGATATTACTTACATAGCCTTTACAGACATATTATTTAATATTTTTAAAATAAAAAGTAAAATAAACGAAACAGTAAAAAAAATTATAGATTTCAGTCCTGATATTTTATTTAGTGTTGATAGTCCCGATTTTACTCTTCGCGTTTCAAAAATAATTAAATTAAAAAAACCAGATATCAAAACTATTCATTTTATTGCACCTAAAGTTTGGGCATGGAGAGAAGGTAGGGTTAAAAAAATGAAAAGGTTCTTAGATCACATTCTTTTATTATTTGATTTTGAAAAGAAATATTTCGATAGGGAAAAACTAAAAAATACATTTGTTGGTCACCCAATATTAGATAGTGCCTATACTTATTGGGTTTATTAAAAAAATGAATGAGAAAAAAAATAATTATAATTTTATTTTTCATGCTACCGATGGTTCTAAAGAATATTTATCACAAATTATTAAAAAAAATAATTTAGAAAATGTTGATCTTATTTCAAATGAAAATATAAAAATTGCTACAATTAAAAAATCTATTTTTGCAATTGTTAAATCTGGAACAGTTTCACTTGAGGTTTGTAAATACGGTGTACCATCAATAATAATTTATAAAATGAATTTTTTAAATTTCTTTATTGCTAAGTTATTTTTAAAAATAAAATATGCAAACATGATAAATATTATTAATAATAAAGAAATTATCCCTGAACTTTTACAAAAGGAATGTAACTCACATGAAATATATAAAACAGTTAATTATTTATTAAAAAAACCTGAACTTATAAATGAACAATTAAAACAAGTTAATAAAACTATTAAAGAATTAAGATCAAACACCTCATCAAGCAATGAAGCTTCCAATGTTTTGTTATCTTATTTGAGATAATCTTTTAGACACTTCCTCTTTACCAAGAGAACACAATATATCATATATGCCTGGTCCAAACTTTGATCCTGTAAGGCATATTCTTAGTGGTTGTCCAACTCCTTTAAAATTTGTATTATTATTTTTTATTAGGTCATTAATTATTGGTTCTAGTGTTTCTCTAGTAAAATCTGATAGTTTATTAATATCATCACTAAATAATTTAATAATTTTAATAGCTGTTTCGTCTAAAAGTTTTTTATCGTCTTTTCCTATTTGAACCTTGTCATTTATTAAAAACTTTGAATTTTTGTAAATATCTTCCAAAGTTTTTGCTTTATTTTTTAAAAAATGTAACGAATTTTTAATTTTTTTTTGTGCTAAATCAGGTATCTTTTCTTGAAAAGTTTCACAATAAGTTATTAAAAAATCAAATAAATCATTTTCATCTATATTTTTTATATAATATTCATTCATTGAATAAATTCTGCTAATATCTAATTTTGAGGGTGATTTCCCAATTCCTTCTAAATTAAAGTATTTAATACTTTCCTCTAAATCAAAAATTTCCTTATCTTTGTATGACCATCCTAATCTCAGAAGATAGTTTCTAAGAGCATTAGGCATTATTCCAATTTTTGAATAATCATCT
>LULI01001290.1_pt1 | contig 15648 bp, 15 predicted proteins | sample 728191 | NCBI WGS metagenome assembly LULI01 (sample SAMN03860293, study PRJNA289734) | marine metagenome | biome: seawater column; feature: ocean; material: water; isolation source: Red Sea water column Station 169 - depth 50m | place: Saudi Arabia: Red Sea | collected 2011-10-15 | depth 50 m | reverse complement strand
ATATTATTGAAATAAAGATAAAATCTAGATCTTTTTTAAAACAACAAGTGAGATCAATCGTTGGGTGCCTAAAATATGTTGGTGAGAAAAAATGGTCATTAAAGAAATTTGAAAAGGTTTTTAAATCAAAAAAAAGGGTATTATGCGCTCCCCCAGCACCAGGGAATGGTCTATATTTAGAAAAAGTTATTTATTAGTTCTTTTTGTTATTTTAAATTTTTTGTTAATTCTCCATCTAGAGCCTTCTCTTACAATATATCCGCAACACTTTTTTGATTTACATTTGCATGGAAATTGTTTGTAATCTTTATCATAACTAAAACCATAATCGTAACTCAACTCCTCTCCTGCTTTAATATTTCTTATAGACGTAACCCAGATTTCTAAACCTTTACCTTCTACTTCACAGTTTGGGTCACATGAATGATTAATTAATCGAGCAGTATTCCATTTAAAATCACCGTCTAAATCGTATCTTTTACTTAAATTAAATAAATATATATCTTTATCATTATCAAATTTATCATTGTTCTCTGTTTGCTTTTTAGTGATTAATTTTCCAATATATTGAATTATTCTAGTTCCTGGAGCTATATCTTTTTTTGCATACAAACCTATTTTGTCTATTTTTGAGTCTTTAATTCTGTAAAGTTTACTCATTAATTTTATTAGCAATTTTTAAAATAAAAGCGTAATCAAATGCGATATCTTCAATTGCTCCATCTCTTCCAGACTTACCACCGTGGCCAGCTTCCATTTCAGTTTTAAGTAATAGTAAATTATTATCAGTTTTATATTCTCTGAGTTTAGCTGTAAATTTTAATGGTTCATCAAACAATACTCTATTATCACTTAAACTTGTTGTTATTAAAATATTAGGGTAATCAGTTTTTTTAATATTATTATATGGCGCGTAAGAATATATATAATCAAAATGTTTTTTATTATCTTTTGCATTGCCAAATTCATCAAATTCTCCAATTGTTAAAGGTAGTGAATGATCCAGATTAGTTGTAAGACTGTCTACAAAAGGCACAGCCATGATTACACCTAAAAATAAATCCGGTTCTTCATTTACAACAACACCCATTAACAATCCACCTGCTGACCCACCCATTCCAATAATTTTTTTTTTACTTGTATATTTTTTTTCAATCAAGAATTTTGCGCAAGCAATATAATCTTTAAAAGTGTTTTTTTTATTTAATAGTTTACCCTCTTTCCACCATTTCATTCCTCTCTCCATACCTCCTCGAATATGAGCGGTAGCCCAGATAATATTCCTTTTTATTAAACTGAGTCTTGTTGAAGAAAAAGTTGGTGACATAGAGTGACCATATGATCCATATCCATAAAGCAACAACTCGGCAGAACCATCAATAGGAGTATTTTTGTGCCTAGTTATTGTAATTGGCACAACTCTACCATCATGTGAAGGGCATTCCAATCTCTCAACTATATAATCATTCGGTTCATGACCAGATGGTATTATCTGTTCTTTGACTAATTTTTTTTCCTTTGTTTTTATATTGTAAAGATAAGTTCTATTCTGAGTTTTAGGGGTAGAGTAGGAAATATATATTTCGTCTGTATCTCGATCTTTTTGTCTCAAAGAAACACTTGGATCATAAACTTTTTCATCAGTAAATATTAGCTCCTCTTCTTCATTTGTTATTATATTTCTTATGAAAACTTTATCCAAAGCATTTGTCAATTCTGTTCTTATAATCCAATTATTTAAAAATACTAAACTTCCTATCAAAGTCTCGTTTTTAGCACTTATAAAATCTTCCCAATTATTTGAATCAATATTTTTTGACACTAAAATCTTAAAGTCTTCTGCATCTTTGTTAGTATGCATGTAAAAATTATTATTCCACGAATTTATAGAATAAATTATACCTTTCTCACGTTCCTTAATCAGTTTAGGCTTAGGTATTTTCTCATCAACATTAAAATAATATTTTTCAGTTGTATTATGATCTGAACTGGTAACTAAATAATATTTTTCATCTGATGTAAGACCGATACCAACAGTAAAAGCTTTAGTTTTTTCTTCAAAAATTAAAATATCATCTTTGACAGGTTTTCCAATTTCATGTCTGAATATTTTTCTAGGCCTGTGATTTTCATCTAATTTTGAGTAAAAAATAAATTTGTCATCAAGACTAAACATTATTGACCCTGAGGTATCTTTAATTTCCTCTGTAACAAAAGTATTAGTTTTGATATCTCTTACATAAATTGTAAAGTATTCAGACCCTTTAACGTCCAATGAGTATGCTAAATATTTGTCGTTATAACTAACTTCTAAATCACCTACTCCAAAGTAATTTGTATTTAGTTTTTTTTTTTCTAAATCACCATTCCAAATTTCTTCAATATTTGCAGTACCAATTTTTTTCCTAAGTTTTATAGAATAGTTTCCTTTTTCAGTAGTTTTAGTCCAATATTCATATGCTTTATCTTTATATTTTAAAGATTCATCATCTAATTTTATTCTACCTTTTATTTCTTTAAATAATGTTTTCCGTATTTCAGAGGTGTCTTTCAATTGAAAGTCAGTATATTTATTTTCGTCATTTAAATATTCTCTGACTTCAGGGAGAAGTTTGCTTCCATCTTTAAGGACCTCAAGGATATTTTCTTGGTGAACCCAACTGTAATTATCTTCCCAACTGATATTGTGGCAAGATTTAACCTCCAGTTTTTTTCTTAATTGTGGTATTTTCATTCGGATCTAATACATGAATTTTTTTTTAATATCAGTAGTTATTTTTGTCATCCTGTATTTGTTATTAAATTGGTTTACCAAAACCTCGAGTAAAAAAATATCTAATTTAATTAGAAAGCTTATTATTTTTGGCTCTATAGGACTTGCTTTATTAATGATCTTTGCTGGAAGATTTATTTTTTCTTTACCTTTTTTGTTAATGATTTTACCTATTATAAAAACAAAAGCAGGACTTTCATTAATACAACTCTTTAGAATTTGGGGATTATTAAGAGTTCTAAAAAATTCAGGTCGATTTAATTTTAATACATTTCAACAATCTGGTACAAAAAGTATTCCATTAGATGAGGCATATAGAATTTTAAATTTAGACCCTAAAAAAAAATATACAAAGGATGATGTACAAAAATCATACAAAAAAATAATGAAAAAAATACATCCCGATATAAGTCCTGAATTAAATAGGCTTGCGTCCATAGTAAATGAAGCAAAAGATACCGTTTTAAAAAATTTATCCTAATAATTTTTGAAATTTATTAAAAATTTCCTCAGGATTAATTTTATCTTTACCTAATGTATCATGGGTTACATTTGTTTCTCCCTCTGGAAGAATTGGATACATATTTTTATTATAGCTTCCATATATTAAAGGCGTGTCTACCATTAACACAATCGTCTTGATACCTAGTCCAGCAGATAAATGACTAAAACTTGAGTCATTACAAATTGCTATTTGACAATTAGGAATAATAGGTAAAATTTCTTTAATGGTAAAATTATTTAGTGGGGTACAATATTCTCTGTACTCACTTTCTATGATTTCATCCATAATTTTTAACTCGTCAATGTTATTACCCGTCATTAAAAAAAATCTACAATTAGATCTTTTTAGTACCTTGCTCATAAAACTTTTAAATATTGAAGCTGGCACCCTCTTAGTTTTTCCTGAACCACCTATACCAAGTATTACATTAGTAATACTTTGATCAATAGAATGATCCTTTTTGGCTTTTAGAATATCTTGTTCATTTATAAATAACCTTGGTGTACTTTCAATATCCTCTCCAATTGATTTGAGAGTAAATTCTTTTGCCGTTTCTATAATTTGTTGATTTTTTTTTTTAAATAAAGGGTAGTGAAAGACTTCTTTTATACCTGAAAATTTAGAAATTAGGAAATATCTTAAGGATGAATTAAATATAAAAACTTTATCAAATTTTTTTAACTTTAATTCATTTACTAATTTAAAAAACCCCTTCACGCCAGAGTGTTTTTTATTATATTCTCTTTCAAGATACATAATTTCTTCAACAATTTCTTTATTATTAAAATACATTTCCACTTTAGTATTTTTTTTTGCTAAAATAGTTACAGGCGTTTTGAATTTTTTGGAAATAGCCTCAATAAATGGAAGAAACATTATCATGTCTCCTATTCCCATTCTGTTTTGTAAAATTAATATTTTCATTAATTAACTAATATCTTTACTAAATTTTTCTTTAGAGATAAGCTTATTTTATGGTTGAAATTAAAGGCATTTATGCGGCATCAGTTTCAGTACTTAATGATGATATGTCATTAAATATTAAAAAAACTGTAAATCATTGTGAAAAAATTATTAAAGATGGTTGTCATGGTGTAGTCATATTTGGAAGCACAGGCCAAGCTCAACTAATATCTCTAGCCGAAAAAATTCAAATGGTTACATATTTGAGCAAAAACAGAAATGAAGATAACTTTATCATAGGTTGTGGATTAAATTCCTTGTTGGACACAATAAACCTCATGAAGGTTTCGGTTAACCTAGGTTTCAAAAAATTTTTAGTAATGCCTCCTGCATATTACAAGTATGGAGATAAAGAAGTCGTTAATTACTACACGAAGTTAGTTAATTCAGTGCCTGAGTCTAAAATAATACTATATAATTTTGAAAAACTATGTGGTTACAAATTTTCTATAAAATGTGTCGAAGAATTAGCTAAAATTTTTCCAGAAAATATTATCGGGGTCAAAGATAGTTCATATAACTTATATAAAGATCTTAAAATTAAAGATTTTTCAATTCTTCCAGGATCAGAACTAAAGTTATTACCTGGTTTAGAAATTGGATGTTCTGGAATTATAACCGCAACTTGCAATGTGACTGCAGAATTATCTAGAAAAGTTTATGACGATTTTTTTAGTAATGTTACGCAGACTGCAAACGATAAACTATGTGAGGTTAGAAAAGCGTTTGATCAATTTAATTTAATTTCTGGTTTACATTCTTTTTTAAAGGAAAAAGATAGCGATTATAATAATATTTTACCCACTCTATCATTGCTAGATCCGAAGGACGAAAAGATACTGTTTAATAAACTTAGAGAATTGGATTTTCCAGCAAAAAAAAATGTTGCGGCCTAAGTATCTTTCAGGTTGTGAAAGTGTATAATAGATTAATTATAAGCTGTTATTTTAAATATAATTAACAGAATAAAAAAATTTTCAATTACAAGTTACTATATTTATTAGTTATTTGCTGATAAATCAACATATCTAACCAATGAAAAAAAAAAAGAAAAAAAAAGTTAAGAAAATAAAAAAGAAAAAATTAAAAAAAAAACTTGTCAAAAAAAAAGTATTAAAGAAAAAAAGAAAAAGAAAATCAAGAAAATATAAAAATAAATATAAAAAATAATTTCAAGATTAATTTAGAAGAAAAAATAAAAAGCTTCTTTGATTTTATTGATAATAAAATTGATCAATACAAATCAATGATAAAAGAAGAAAAGCAGAGATTAAAAATAGAGGCATATAAGAAAGAGCAAAAAATTAAAGAACAAGAAAAACAAAAGGAACTAGAAACAGCAGATTTACAATTAAAGCTTAAACAAAAGCAATTAAAAGATGAAATTTTGCTTGAAAAGCAAAGATCTAAAGATTTAAAAAATTTCCTTAGAAAAGAACAAGCAATTCTTAGACAAGAACAAACAGAAAGACAAAGAAAATTTTTAGAGGAAATAAAGTTACAAAAACAGATTGAGAAATTTAGAGTTAGAGAAATAAAAGAATTAGAGAAACTAGAAAAAATTTCACTTAGAGAGAAAAGAGAAGATTATGCTGGTTTGCAAGAAAGGATAGATAAACTTAAAGAAAAATATAGATTAATTAGAGACCAGAAAATTAGAGAGAGAGTAGAAGCGTTAGGTATAACAATTTCTGATAAAGATGATAGAGATACACTTTTAAAAAAAGAGCATGATTACATAGTATCCAGACAAAAAATTGAAAATTCTTTAGAAAGTTTTTATAGGAGCGCTAACAGTTTAGTTTTTCAATTAAATAAAAGACATCTAACAAGAGAAATGTCTATTTTTAGATGTATAGATAGAAGATTTGAAACAGGTGAAATTTTTATCAAAAAAGATGACTCGAAAGATGAGGAATGGTTAATCTTAATATACATTAAAGATAATTCCTTAAGTGGTGATATAGTTATAGAGGATAAAAGTAATCCAGAGAAAAATCACTCCCACGAATTTAAGTCCACAGATATATTTACTGCATCAGACTTAATGGTAGACTCATTAACCCAGTTGATTTCTAGAGAGAGAAGTAAGACAAACTAAATAATTATTTTGAATAAATAACTTGTTTTAATTTATATTCCCATAAACCATACTTTGAGTATGTCATTTTTAAAATATGATTGGTATTTATATCTAACCACACATCATATCTACGTTCTTCACTGTCTTCTTTATTGAATCTTTTTGATAAAATAACAAAATGCCTGGTGTCGTAAACTTTACCATACAAGTTTATTTTTTCCTTTTTTATAAAATTTATAGTTTGCTTGTTTATACTTCCAGAAATAGGACTTATGTTTTTTTCACTTTGGATTATTTTATGATTCCACCAGCTACCAATTACTATATCTAAATCAATCTTGCCAGTATAAGAGGATCCCTTAATAAAATAACTTTCTTTACTTTCATCTAAGTATAAATCAACAAATTTCTTTTTTTTATTTTGAATAGTATCTGATTTAAAACTAACAAGTTTGTTGTTTTTATAAACTTCTTTAATTCTGTTTTATTATCTACTTCTAAATTTTTCTTATTCCTACTAAAAGTATAATTGTTAAAACCAATTTTTTTTCCATCTTTGAAAATTTCCATCAAAAATTTCTCAACTTTTTTATAGTGTTCTACATGTGCAAATGATTTGAGAGGGAAAAATATTATTATTGTGGTAAGAAGTAATGTTTTGATAATTATTTTCATTTTAAGATTAAAATTGTATTCTAATAATTAATTATGTTTTTAACTATAAAAAAAATTCCCAAAAAAACATGGAGTTCTAAAAATCCATTCAATTTAAGACCAAAATTAATAACTATTTTTTTTTTAGTTTTTGGATTAATGTTATTTGGTGCAGGCGAGGGTTTGCTTATAGTTTCATTTACAGGTGCATCCCCCTGGAGTGTTTTAGCTCAAGGAATATCTCTTAATACAGATATATCTGTAGGCTTAGTCACTTTCATGGTGAGTGTTTCTGTTTTGTTTTTATGGATTTTTCTAAAACAAAAACCAGGTCTTGGAACATTATTTAATATTTTAATAATAGCTACCATGATTGATGTTTGTATAATTTTTGTTCCTACTCCAGAAATATATTTTAATAAACTTTTATTAGCCGTAGCATCGGTTTTATTAGTAGGATTAGGCACTGGTTTTTATTTAATTGCTAACTTAGGACCTGGACCAAGAGATGGTCTCATGACCGGCTTACAAAGAAAAACAAATTTTCCAATAGCATCTGTAAGAGCGTTTTTAGAAATTTCGGTTGTATCAATAGGGTGGTATTTAGGAGGCACTGTAGGAATCGGCACATTACTTTTTGCTTTTGGCATAGGTCCTGCTGTAGCTTTAGGATTATATTTAGTAGGAAAATTCTTTAATTGATTTTTTCGTTTAAAATATTTAAATAGTAGTATGTCCCTTAAGAGATTCATGATTGATTCTGCGAACATACTATTTGATGATAGTAAAAATGATTTAAGAGCACTACCAAAAACAGTTAGATTACAAATTTTGTTAGTTTTAAGTTTTATTTGGTCAGTAGTATTTAGCTTATATATATTTTCATATACAACTTTTATATTTGGGTGGGCTGGAGTTTTTTTAGCTCATGCAGGTATAATTTTTGCTGTTTATTATACTTTTAAACAATTCCATAACGCTGAAGCACAATCAGTTAGTGTTTTTAAGACTAAAAATTTTAATCCTTTTAAAATTATGTCGTTAATATTTATTTTAATGTTCATATTTGTATTTTCTAAGGGTATTGAAGTTCTAACTAGAACAAATTCATACGAAATAAAGTATGATGGACCTGAAAAATCAGCTTTTGAAAAATGGTTACCTTTTACACAAAAAGATAAAAATAAATAGCTTCTTATTTTTTAGAGAATCAATTAAATTAATTTTGTGAAAGATTTAGTAAAAAATATTCAACTAATTTTACTTGCAGTTATACTTATATGCACAGTTCTTGCGGTCTTGTTAGAAATAAGAAACATGGTTATGAATCAAACTGTTACATTAGCAGACTTACTACTTATGTTTTTATATCTAGAGGTTTTAGCAATGGTGCGTGTTTTTTGGGATGAGCAATCAATTAGTATTACTTTACCCCTATTAATTGCAATAACAGCTTTATCAAGATTTATAATTCTACAGGGAAAAGAGATGGACGCTTCACAACTATTGTACGAGTCTTTAGCAATTGTATTTATAGCTATTGCAATAGTTGTATTAAGACTAAGACACAGCGATAAACTTGGATTATCAAAAAAAAGAAAATAATTGAATACAACTTAGCTATTTAATAAAGTTAAAGTATGTGGTTAATCAGAAAAAGACTACATAAATTTGTAAGAACAACTTTTAGACCCCCATGACAGGGAAAATTTAATAAAAAAAAAGGGCAGAAAAATCTGCCCTTTAAATTTTTTTTTAAATGAAATTTCGGAAATTACATTCCCATTCCACCCATTCCACCCATGCCGCCCATGCCGCCCATTCCACCAGCTGGCATTCCACCTGCAGAGTCTTTTTCTTCTGGTTTGTCTGCGATCATGGCTTCAGTTGTTACTAATAGACCAGAAATAGAAGCAGCATCTTGCAAAGCTGTTCTAACAACTTTTACTGGGTCAATGATACCTTCTTTGAACATATCAACATATTGTTCTGACTGAGCATCGTAACCAGTGGAAGGTTTATTTGACTCTAATAATTTTCCAACTACGACAGATCCATCGACACCTGCGTTTTTTGTTATTTGTCTTATTGGTGCTTGAAGAGCACTTTTTACAATTTCAACTCCAGCTTTTTGATCATCACCTTTAACTTTAACTTTATCAAGGTCCTGTGAAGCGTATAATAAAGCACAACCCCCACCAACAACAATTCCCTCTTCAACAGCTGCTCTCGTAGCGTTTAATGCGTCCTCAACTCTGTCTTTTCTCTCTTTTACTTCAACTTCTGTTGCACCACCAACTTTTATTACAGCAACACCACCAGCAAGTTTTGCTAGTCTCTCTTGAAGCTTTTCTCTATCGTAATCTGAAGTAGTCTCTTCAACTTGTTGTTTTATTTGATTACATCTTGCTTCAATGTCAGCTTTTTTTCCAGATCCACTAACAATCGTACTATTCTCTTTATCAACTTTTACTCTTTTAGCAGATCCTAAGTCAGTAAGTTTTACATTCTCAAGCTTTATTCCTAGGTCCTCAGAAATAACTTGTCCACCAGTTAATATAGCTATGTCATCTAACATTGCTTTTCTTCTATCACCAAAACCCGGGGCTTTAACAGCAACTACTTTCAAACCACCTCTTAATTTGTTAACTACTAAAGTGGCAAGTGCTTCACCCTCAACATCCTCTGATATAATCATTAATGGCCTTCCAGCTTGAACAACCGCTTCTAAAAGTGGAACCATAGGTTGCAAGTTAGTTAGCTTTTTTTCATGTAATAAAATTAAAGGGTTCTCTAACTCAGTAGTCATTTTATCACCATTAGTAATAAAATATGGAGATAAGTATCCTCTATCAAACTGCATACCCTCAACCACATCAAGCTCTGTTTCAATTCCTTTAGCTTCCTCGACTGTAATTACACCCTCATTACCAACTTTTTGCATAGCTTTAGAAATCATATTTCCAATCTCTTTATCACCGTTCGCTGAAATTGTACCAACTTGTGCAATCTCATCACTATCTTTGACTTTTTTTGCTGACGATATTAATTTTTCTCTTACATGATCAACTGCTGCATCAATACCTCTTTTAACATCCATAGGGTTCATACCAGCAGTCACATACTTACAGCCTTCTTTTACAATCGCTTGCGCAAGAATTGTTGCAGTAGTTGTACCGTCTCCAGCTTCATCGTTTGTTTTGCTTGCAACTTCTTTTACCATTTGTGCACCCATGTTCTCGAATTTATCTTGTAATTCTATTTCTTTAGCAACAGAAACACCGTCCTTTGTAGTTCTTGGTGCTCCGTATGATTTATCAATGACTACATTTCTTCCTTTAGGACCTAAAGTTACCTTTACTGTATTTGCAAGGATATCAACACCTTTAAGCATTGCTGTTCTAGCTTCAGAATTAAATTTTACTATTTTAGACATTATATTTTACTCCTTAATAAATATTATTTTGATGTTGAAATACCCATAATGTCCGATTCTTTCATTATGCTGTATTCTTTTCCATCTATTTTCACTTCAGTTCCAGACCACTTACCAAATAAAACTTTATCACCGACTTTTACATCCATTGGTATAATTTTGCCATCTTCAGTTTTAGAACCACCACCAACAGCAACTACTTTTCCTTCTTGAGGTTTTTCTTGAGCTGAGTCAGGTATAATTATTCCACCAGCAGTTTTTTCACTGCTATCAAGCACTTCGATAAGAACTCTATCATGCAAAGGTTTAAATTTCATAAATTACTCCTTTAAATATTGAGGTCATATAGTCTTAAAGCTGTAATTTTTCAAGATGCTGAAAAAAAATATATGTTAAAAAAACCAAAGAAATTCATAGATTTTTAAGCTATATCTCATTCATGACCGTAAATTTAGACAAAACAGGTCTTAAATCAATAATAAGTGATATAGACTTATTGTTTATTGATATTTGGGGCGTCCTACATAATGGAATTAAGTTATACAATGAGTCTCTTAATGTGCTTGATAAACTTGAGCAGTCCAAAAAAGAATATATTTTGCTAACAAATGCACCAAGACCAAATAATACTGTAATAAACTTTCTGAAGAATATGGGATTAGATCAAAGTAAATGTAAAAAAGTATCTACATCTGGTGAAGTAGCTTTGAAATATTTGAAGTCTAAATATAAAGGTTTAAAGTTCTTTCATGTTGGACCTCCACGTGACTTTGATTTATTTAAGTCTTTTGAAGAATTTAAAGTAAATAGCTTAGATGAAGCTGATTTTATTATTTGTACAGGATTATATGAAAATTTTTCAAAAAATTTAGACTATTATAAAAATTTGCTTAAAAATAAAGTAGATAAAAAAATGGTTTGTACTAATCCAGATCTAATTGTTGACAGAGGAAGTAATAGAGAATTTTGTGCTGGATCTGTAGCTAAAATTTTTGAGGATCTTGGAGGTGAAGTAGAATATTTTGGTAAACCTTATCCACTAATTTACACTCAATCAGCAGACATTAAAAATAAAAAAATTCTTTGCATCGGGGATAATTTGAACACAGATATTAAGGGAGCTAATGTCCAAAATTTTAAATCACTATTTATAATGAGTGGTATTCATAACAATGAAAATAATATTAATGAATTAAAAATAAAATATGATGTAGAAATAGATTATACACAAAAAAATTTAGTATGGTACAAAAAAATTAAAATCGAAAAAAAAACTAAAAATTGGTGTTTTTACTTTTGACCCAATTCCAAAAATGTTTTTTTCTAAAGGTTTAATAAATTATAGAATTTCTAATCTTAATGAAAAAATAAGGATATTTAAGAAATTTAATGTGGACTTTGTTATTAACCAAAATTTTAATAAAAAATTTTCGAGAATAAAGTGTAATGATTTTATTAAAAAAATCTTAATTAAAAAAATTGGAATGAGATATATATACGTGAGCAATAACTTCAAATTTGGTAATAAAAGGGAAGGAGATGTAAAATTATTACAAAGGTATCAAAAAAAATACAATTATAAAGTTATAAAACCTTCACCACTCAAAATAAAAAATAAAGTGATTTCATCGTCATTAATAAGAAAGTTATTACAAGATGGAAATTTAAATACTGCTAATAAATATCTAAACAGATTATGGACTGTGGAGGGGATAGTTAAAAAAGGAAGACAAATAGGAAAAACAATTGGATTTCCCACATGTAATATCGAAATGCAAAATTATGTTATATCAAAACTAGGCGTCTACGCTGTTAAGGTTAATTTATTGCCAGACCAGAAGATTTATAAGGGAATTGCTAACTTGGGTATTAGACCAACCTTTAATCAAAAAAAAATACTTTTAGAGGTAAATATATTCAACTTTAATAAAAAAATTTATGGTAAAAGAATTAGAGTTGAGTTCGTAAAATTTATTAGAGGTGAAAAAAAGTTTGAAAATATAAATAATTTAAAAAAACAAATAAAACTTGATATAAAAAAAGCAAAAAAAATCAATTAATGAGCAAAGAACAAATAAATTTACCTAAAACAGCTTTCTCGATGAAGGCAAATCTTCCAGTTAAAGAACCAGATTTAATTAAGTATTGGACCAATATTAATCTTTACAAACAATTAAGAGTTAAAAGCAAAGGTCAAAAAAAATTTGTTTTACATGATGGCCCTCCTTACGCTAATGGAAATATTCATATGGGGACAGCTCTTAATAAGATTTTAAAAGATATTGTAACCAAATTTCATCAAATGAGTGGTCAAGACTCAGTTTATGTACCAGGATGGGATTGTCATGGTTTGCCGATAGAATGGAAAATTGAGGAACAATACAAAAAAAATAAAAAAAATAAAAACGATGTTCCTATAGTTGAATTTAGAAGAGAGTGTCGAGAGTTTGCAGAAAAATGGATTGAAATACATAAAGATCAATTTCAAAGATTAGGGGTAATTGGTGACTGGAATAATTATTACTCGACAATGAGTTTCGATGCTGAAGCCCAAATAGTCAGAGAATTAGGCAAGTTCTTAAAAGAGGGAAGTTTATATAGAGGCTATAAACCAGTTCTTTGGTCTACGGTAGAAAAAACAGCATTAGCAGATGCGGAAGTTGAATATTTAGATCATACATCGGACACCATATATGCCTCTTTCCCAGTTAAAAATTCAAAAAATAAAGATCTATTAGATTGTGAAGTAATTATTTGGACTACCACACCTTGGACAATTCCTGCAAACAAAGCTTTGGCATATAATAAAAGTCTTAAATATTTAATTATCGAAGTAACTAGTGACTCTGTTTTTAAAAATAAAAAATTAATAGTTGCGAAAGATTTATTAAACTCATTTTTAGATGAGTGTAAAATAGAAAAATTTCAAAAAATTTCTGAATTTTTGGGAAATGATTTTGAAGGAACAATTTGTTCACATCCATTTTATAATCTTGGTTATGACTATAATGTTCCAATGTTAGAGGCAAGATTTGTTACAACCGAGCAAGGTACAGGCATTGTCCACTGTGCGCCAAGTCACGGCCCTGATGATTTTAATTTATGCTTAAATAACGGAATCAAAGCTTTAGAGACAGTTGATGATGATGGTAAGTATACCAACAATATTCCATTATTTGAGGGAACACACATTTTTAAAGCAAATACAATCGTTATAGAAAAACTCAAAAAAGAAAAAAAATTGGTTTTCAGTGGCAAATTAAATCATTCATACCCTCACTCTTGGAGATCAAAAGCTCCTTTAGTTCATAGAGCAACTCCACAGTGGTTCATCTCAATGGAGAGCCATGGTCTAAGAGATAAAGCGCTCAAAGCAATAGACAAAACGGTTTTTTATCCTGAGAAAGGAAAAGAGAGATTAAAGTCTATGATCGAAACTAGACCAGATTGGTGTGTTTCAAGACAAAGAGTTTGGGGTGTTCCTTTACCAATATTTATAAATAAAAAAGATGGAAAGGTTTTAGTTGATGATGAAGTTTTCGAAAATATAGCAAATATTTATGAGAAAGAAGGTTCAGATTGTTGGTTTAAGGACGATGCTCAAAAATTTCTAGGAAAAAAGTATAAAGCAGAAAATTTTACAAAACTCTCAGACATTGTAGAGGTATGGTTTGATAGTGGTTCCACACACTCTTTTGTTTTAGAAACTAGAAAAGATTTAAAATGGCCTGCTTCTATGTACTTAGAAGGCTCAGATCAACATCGAGGCTGGTTTCATTCTTCACTATTACAATCTTGTGGAACTAGAGGAGAGGCACCATTCGAAACAATTTTATCACATGGATTTGTTGTAGATGGAAAAGGACTTAAAATGTCCAAGTCATTAGGCAATGTTATTTCACCTGATGATATCCTTAAAAAGTACGGTGCTGATATTTTAAGAATTTGGGTTGCAGCTTCTAATTATTCAGAGGATCTAAGAATTGACTACACAATTTTGGAACAGCATGCAGACGCATACAGAAAGATAAGAAACACTTTTAGATATATTCTTGGAAATTTAAGAGATGAATTTTCAGAAAATGATTTCAATAAGATAAATTATGATGAACTGTGCGAACTTGATAAGCTGATGTTGCATAAAATTTATTTATTAAATGATAATTATCAAAAAAATTTTAAATCTTATAATTTTCATTTGCTTTATAAAGATTTATTAACTTTTTGTACAGTCGACTTATCATCCTTTTATTTTGACATAAGGAAAGACTCTTTATATTGCGATAATTTTAATTCGAAGAGAAGAAAAGATTGTTTACAAATATTAAATGTGCTTCTCGATTGCCTTCTCAAATGGTTTGCTCCCATTCTATCTTTCACTACTGAAGAAATCTTCAAATTGATAAATAAAAAATCAATTGAAAGCATTCATTTAGAAAAGTTTGTAACAATCCCAGAGAATTGGAAAAATGAAAAGCTTGCAAAAAAATGGAAGGAAATATTAAATGTAAGAGAAATTGTTAATTCAAGTATAGAATTAAAAAGAGCTGATAAACTAATTGGTTCTAGTTTAGAAGCTCAAATAATAGTTGAACTTAATAAAGAAAAATATGATCTTTTAAAAGACTATGACTTTGCTGAAATTTGTATTACTTCAAAAGCCAAACTAAAATTAAATCCAGATATTAAAGCAAGCACAAACGTAATAACAAAAAAAGCTATTGGTGAAAAATGTCCTATGTGTTGGAAAATTTTTGAAAAAAAATGTGAGAGACATAATTGTGGTTTTGATGGAAAAAAAAAATAAAATATTTTTCTTAAATTTGTTTATTGTAACTATTATTTTTTTAATAGATAGAGTATGCAAAATATATGTAATAAATCTTTACGAAGATATTAGTAATCAACAAATTTTTTTAACATCTTTTTTAAATGTATATTTAATATGGAATGAAGGAATTGCGTTTGGTTTACTTTCATTCGAAAGTCTTACGATTTATAATATTATAACTTTTTTAATTGTATTAATTAATATTTTAATAATCTATATATTATTTAAATTAAATGATGTTAGAAAATATTTTTTTTTGATTATACTAGGGGGTTCATTAGGAAATTTATTTGATAGATTTGTATACAATGCAGTACCAGACTTTATTGATTTCCATATAGGAGATTTTCACTGGTTTATTTTTAACCCTGCAGACATATTTATTTCTTTAGGGGTCCTATGC
>LULI01000845.1_pt1 | contig 15795 bp, 10 predicted proteins | sample 728191 | NCBI WGS metagenome assembly LULI01 (sample SAMN03860293, study PRJNA289734) | marine metagenome | biome: seawater column; feature: ocean; material: water; isolation source: Red Sea water column Station 169 - depth 50m | place: Saudi Arabia: Red Sea | collected 2011-10-15 | depth 50 m | reverse complement strand
AATAAAAGCTTTAGGATTTGATCCAGAAAACTTGCCATTATTATTTGAAGCACAAGAATTACAAGTTACAAAATGGGGAACAATTAAAACTGACTTTGATACTATGGAAACTAATATTAAAGGTGTCTTTGCTGCCGGAGATATTGTAAGAGGCGCATCTTTAGTTGTTTGGGCAATTAAAGATGGTAGAGATGCTGCTTTATCAATCAAATCTTATCTTGAAAATATCGAATTAAAAAAATCTAAAGTTGCATAATGAGTATATATAAAAAAAATTTAGAATTACTTACTAAAAACAATGTTTATTCTAAGGAAATGGAACATGATGCATGTGGCGTAGGGTTAATTGCATCAACAGAGGGAAAAAAATCAAGAGAGGTTGTAGAATATGGAATTGAAGCTTTAAAGGCTGTTTGGCATCGAGGAGCTGTTGATGCTGATGGAAAAACAGGTGATGGAGCAGGAATACATTTAGAAATTCCCAAAGATTTCTTTGTTGAAAAAATAGAGGTTACAGGTCACACACATGATGGCTCTGATATTTGTGTTGGAATGATTTTTTTACCAAGAAATGATTACTCCTCACAAGAAAGCTGTAAAACGATTGTAGAAAGTGAGTTAACTAAAAACGATTTTAGTATCTATGGATGGAGACAGGTGCCTGTTAATCCAAAAGTTTTAGGAGAAAAAGCTTTCCAAACTATGCCAGAGATAATTCAAGTGCTTTTTAAATCGAATGATAAAAATTTGCTTGATAAAGAGCTTGAAAGAAAAATTTATGAAACAAGAAAAAAAATTGAGAATAAAGCATTCAATTTATCATTAAATAATTTTTATATTTGCTCGATAAGTTCTAAATCAATTATCTATAAGGGCATGTTTTTAGCTGAGGCTATCTCAGATTTTTTCTTGGATTTAAAAGACGAAAGATTTATTTCAAGATTTGCAATTTTTCATCAGAGATTTTCAACTAATACTGCTCCAAGCTGGAGTTTGGCACAACCATTTAGAGCAGTTGCCCATAATGGTGAAATTAATACTTACAAAGGAAATAAAAACTGGATGAGAGTTCATGAACAAGAGATGAGTAGCCCTCTTTTTGAAAATGTTGAAAATTTAAAGCCAGTTATACAAAAAGGAGTTTCTGACTCTGCGGCACTAGATAATGTTTTTGAGTTATTAAATAAATCTGGCCAACCTGCACCTTTAGCAAAATTAATGATGATTCCTGATGCTTGGTCAAAAAGAAATAAAACTCTTCCAAAAAGCCATCAACAACTGTTTAATTTTTTAAATAGTACTATGGAACCTTGGGATGGTCCTGCCGCTATTGCTGCAACAGATAATGAATGGGTCATTGCAGCTAATGATCGTAATGGTTTAAGGCCTTTAAGATACGCAATAACAAAAGATAAGTTTCTCTTTGCTGGATCTGAAACTGGAATGATTGAATTAAATGAAAAAAGAATTTTATCAAAAGGAAGACTTGGCCCAGGGGAGATAATTGGTGTTAGAATTGAAAAAGGCAAAGTGTTTACGAATAATCAAATTAAAGACTATTTGGCAAAAGAATATAAGCATTTCAATTCTCAGATAATAGATTTAGATGAAAAGTTATCTATTTCTAATGAAAAACATAATTTTGATGGTGAAGATCTAAGGAGACGACAACACACTTTTGGAATTAGTTTAGAGGACTTAGAGCTAATTTTACATCCAATGGCTGAAGATGCAAAAGAAGCGACGGGTTCAATGGGTGATGCTACACCTTTAGCAGTTCTATCAGACAAATACAGACCACTTTATCATTTTTTTAGACAAAACTTTAGCCAAGTGACCAATCCACCGATTGACTCTTTAAGAGAAAATAAAGTTATGAGTTTGAAAACTAGATTTGGTAATCTTGGGAATATTTTAGATTTTGATACTTTAACTAAAGAAAATATTTATGTTTTAAATAGTCCGATATTATCGAATTCACAATTTAACAAATTTATTAATTTTTTTGGAAAAAACTCTGTCTCTATAGATTGTACTTTCTCAAATGATCAAAGTTTATTTGACTCTATTAAAAGGATCCAAAAAGAGTCGGAAATTGCCGTTAGACAGGGTGTAACACAATTAGTTTTAAGCGACAAAGCTATTTCAGATACAAGGATGCCTATGCCAATGTTGTTATGCGTTGGTGCGATTAATACTTTTTTAATTGATAAAAAATTAAGAGGGTATGTTTCAATTAACGTTCAATCTGGTGAAGCTTTGGATACCCATTCTTTTGCAACATTAATAGGTGTTGGAGCAACAACAGTTAATCCATATATAGCTTTTGATAGTTTATACCAAAGGCATGAGAAAAAGTTATTTGGCCAGTATAGTTTTGATGAATGTGTTGAAAGATATATCAAATCAGTGAATGCAGGATTATTAAAGATCATGTCAAAAATGGGTATATCTGTTTTAAGTTCGTATCGAGGCGGATGTAATTTTGAAACTGTTGGTCTAAGCAGATCAATAGTTGATGATTATTTTCCAGGAGTGACTTCAAAAATTTCTGGTATTGGATTGTCAGGAATCGAAAAAAAAATACGTGCAATACATAAAGAGGCATTTGAAAGCACCGATACAGTTTTACCTATTGGTGGGATTTATAGATACAGAAAAAATGGAGAAACACACCAATATCAGGGCAGATTAATCCACTTATTACAAAGTGCTGTAGGATCAAACTCGTATACAGCTTATAAAAAATATGCTGAGGGAATCTATAACTTGCCACCAATTAACTTAAGGGATTTGATAGATTTTAGAAAAAAAAAATTAGGACCATCTATTCAAATTTCTGAGGTTGAACCAATAGAAAAAATATTAAAAAGATTTGGTAGTGGAAGTATGTCTCACGGAGCATTATCCAAAGAGGCACACGAAACATTAGCTATTGGGATGAATAGAATTAAAGGTGCATCCTGTAGTGGAGAAGGTGGTGAAGATGCAAATAGATTTAAGATAATGGACTCTGGTGATAGTGCAAATTCGAGAGTAAAACAAATTGCGTCAGCAAGATTTGGTGTAACAGTTAATTATTTAAACAATTGTAATGAAATTGAGATTAAAATTGCTCAAGGTGCAAAACCTGGCGAAGGTGGCCAATTACCAGGATTTAAAGTAACAGATGAGATTGCCAAGCTAAGACATTCAACACCAGGTGTAACACTAATTTCCCCACCTCCGCATCATGATATTTATTCAATTGAGGATTTAGCTCAGCTTATTTATGATTTAAAACAAATCAATCCTAAGGCAAGAATTGGAGTTAAATTAGTTGCATCTTCTGGCGTTGGTACTATTGCAGCTGGTGTTGCAAAAGCAAAAGCTGATATAATTTTAATTTCAGGACATAATGGAGGAACCGGGGCTACACCTCAAACAAGTGTAAAATACGTAGGTATACCTTGGGAGATGGGACTGACAGAGGCCAATCAAGTTTTAACATTAAATAATCTAAGACATAAAGTTACTTTAAGAACTGATGGGGGTATTAAAACTGGAAGAGATGTTGTTATTGCAGCTATGATGGGTGCAGAGGAGTATGGTGTAGCAACTACCGCTTTAGTAGCGATGGGTTGTATTATGGTAAGGCAATGTCACTCTAATACTTGTCCTGTAGGAGTTTGTACACAGGATGAAAAATTAAGAGAAAAATTTACTGGAACTCCTGATAAAGTTGTAAATTTATTTACATTTATTGCTACAGAGGTGAGAGAAATTTTAGCTTCACTTGGTTTTAGATCTTTAAATGAGGTTATCGGTCGAACTGATTTATTAATGCAGGTAAGTAAAGCCTCGCCTAATCTAGATGACTTAGATCTTAATCCATTATTTGTCCAAGCAGACCCTGGCAATAATAAGAGGTATTGTGAGGTATCAGAAATAAATCAAGTTCCTAATACACTGGATCAAGAAATTTGGCCTCAAATAGAAAAGGCTTTAGATAACTCAGAAAAAATAAATAACGAGTTTTTAATTAAAAATACTAATAGAGCTGTAGGCACTAGAATTTCACATCACTTATATAAAAAATATGGTTATGAAAAATTAGAGGAAAATTTTTTAACTCTAGATTTTAAAGGTTCAGCTGGACAATCGTTTGGTGCATTTACAGCAAAAGGACTTAAACTTAATTTAAAAGGCGATGCAAATGATTATGTTGGGAAAGGTTTGTCAGGAGCAACCATTTCAATAAAACTACCTGATGAAAGCAATTTAATTTCTAATGAGAATACTATTATTGGCAACACAGTTCTTTATGGTGCAACGTCAGGTAAACTTTTTGCAGCTGGTCAAGCTGGAGATAGATTTGCGGTAAGAAATTCTGGTGCCACAACTGTTATCGAAGGCTGTGATTCAAATGGTTGTGAATATATGACCGGTGGTACAGCAGTAATTCTTGGAGATGTTGGAGATAATTTTGCAGCTGGCATGACAGGAGGAATGGCTTTTATTTACGATAAATCAAAAGAATTTGAAAAAAAAGTTAATCCGGATTCAGTTGTATGGCAAAATGTTGAAACTGAGTATTGGTCAAAATTTTTAAAAGAATTGGTACTAGAACATAGTAATGAAACAGGATCCAGCTTATCAAAAAAAATAATTGATGACTTTGAAAACGAGTTAAAGAATTTTGTACAGGTTTGTCCAAAAGAAATGTTAGATAAGCTTAAAAATCCAATCTCTACAAAAACAAAAATACAAAAAGTTAGTTAATTATTAATTTTAACTCTTTTTTCAATATCTTGAGCCATTTTGGGGAAGATAAACTATGATCACCATTTTTTATAACTACTAATTTCTTTTTCTTAGATTGAAATATTTTTAAAACTTTTTTTGAGTAAATTACAGGTACAGATTTATCTTTACTCCCGTGAACCATCGTTACATTTATATTTTGACTTATTTTTTTATTTAAAATTTTATTTTTTCTTCCATCTTTGATTAATTGGTAAGTGATTGGGTATTCATAATCACCATGTTTTAAATTTATGACACCTTTTTTTTTGATTTCAATCTTCATTTTATTAGAAAATTTATTCCACATTAGTTTATCAAGAAATTCTGGCGCTGAACCTATTCCTAAAAAACCTTTAATTTTGTTTTTGATAAGACTAAACTGGTTTAAAGCAATCCAAGCCCCCATACTTGATCCGATAAATATAATATCATTTTTTTTGACAACTTTTTGAATTACTAAAGTAGTATCCCTAGTCCATTTTGAAATATTACCATTAATAAATTTTCCTGATGATTTACCATGACCTGAATATTCTAAAGCAAGAAAACCTAATTTATTTTTTTTTGCAAATTTTAAAAATGCTTGAGGTTTTTTACCTTCCAAATCCGACATAAAACCATGCAAAAAAACAATATGGGCGGCATTTTTTTGATGTAGTTTCAAATATCTTATTTTTCTGGTAGTAGAAATTTTTAAGTAATTAAAATTTGTCATAAAAGTTTATTAGTTTTGTCTATTATTATATAATTATTTTAAATGTCATCTAATTTAAATGTTTTGCAAGTAATCCCAAAATTAGGTTACGGAGGTGCAGAAACTGGTTGCTATGATATTGCACATTTTTTACCTGAAAATAATTGTAAATCTTACATTGTTACAAGTGGTGGAGAGTTAACTAAGTTTATTGATAAAAAAAAAGTTAAATTAATAAGGCTTCCTGTCCATAGTAAAAATCCATTATTGATTTTGATAAATTCAATTATTTTAATAGCAATAATTTTGATTTTTAACATTTCAATTGTTCACGCAAGAAGTCGAGCACCAGCTTGGTCGTGTTTAATTGCAACAAAATTAACTAGAAGAAAGTTTGTTACTACATTTCATGGGACTTATAATTTTAGAGGTAGATTAAAAAAATTTTATAATTCAGTAATGGTAAGGTCAGATTTGGTAATAGCAGGATCAAACTTTATTTTTTCACATATTCAAGAGAATTATCAGGAATTTCTGAATTCTAAAAAAAAATTTTTAGTAATTTTTAGGGGCATAAATGTAGATTATTTTGATCCAACAACCAAAATTGAAACTGATGAAAAAAAACTTTTAAATGAGTGGAATATTACTGATGAAAAAAAAATAATTCTTATGCCAGGTCGACTTACGTCATGGAAGGGTCAAGAATTATTTATTGAGGCAATAAATTTAGTTAAAATTGAATTAGGATACGAAGCATTTCATGTTGTAATATTAGGCAGTGATCAGGGAAGAGATTCTTATAAAGAAAAACTTATCAAATTAATTGAAAAATATAATCTGACCAATCAAGTAAAATTCATAGACCATTGTAAGGATATGGCTTTAGCTTATAAAGTTTCTGATATTATAGTTTCAGCATCAATTGAACCTGAAGCTTTTGGAAGAGTTGCGGTAGAGGCACAATCTATGGAAAAAATAATCATTGCTAGTAATATTGGAGGATCAAATGAGACAATTTTAAACGAAAAAACTGGGTTGTTATTTGAATCTGGTGACGCTCGCTCATTGAGTAAAAAAATCATTCAAGCAATGACAATGGACGAAACTTCCTTAAAATTAATGGGTAAGGAGGGAAGAAAAAACATTATAAAAAAATTTAATGTTGAAAAAATGTGTTTTTCTACTTATTCAGAGTATAAGAGATTACTTAATTAAATGCCCATAATTACTTTACCAGACGGAAACAATTTAGATTTTCCTAAAAAAGTGACAGGCTTAGAGATTGCTGAAAAAATTAGCAAATCACTAGCAAAACAAGCCTTGATAATGAGTGTAAATGGAGAATTAAAAGATTTATATTTTTCGATTGATACAGATTGTTCCGTTAAAATTTTTACAGCAAAAGACCCAGAGGGTTTAGAAGTTATTAGACATGACGCTGCACATATCATGGCTATGGCAGTTCAAGAATTATATCCAGGCACCCAAGTTACTATTGGACCAGTTATAGAAAATGGATTTTATTATGACTTTGCCAGAAAGGAGCCCTTTACAGATGACGAGTATTCCAGAAACTGAAGAACTTTCAGTCTATCATCATGGTGATACTTGGTATGATTTATGTAGAGGACCTCATTTAGTATCATCTAGTAAAATTGGCAAAGCCTTTAAACTTACAAAAGTTTCAGGCGCATATTGGCGAGGTGACTCAAAAAATGAAATGCTTCAAAGGATCTACGGAACAAGTTGGGCCTCCCAGAAAGATTTAGACGATTATTTAAAAAGAATTGAAGAGGCAGAAAAAAGAGATCATCGTAAATTGGGCAAAGAAATGGATTTGTTTCATTTTAGAGAAGAAAGTCCAGGATCAGTTTTTTGGCATGAGAAAGGTTGGACGTTATTTCAAAAATTAATTAATTACATGAGAGCTAAACAGGACTTAGCCGGATACAAAGAGGTGAACACACCAGAGGTATTAGACAGATTATTGTGGGAAAAATCAGGTCATTGGGAAAAATATGGGGAAAACATGTATACCTCAGAAACTCCTGATGAAAAAGTTTTTGCAATTAAACCAATGAATTGTCCTGGACACATACAAGTTTTTAATCAAGGTCTTAAAAGTTATCGAGATTTACCTCTAAGAATTACTGAGTTTGGAAAAGTTCATAGATATGAACCATCTGGTGCTTTACATGGGTTATTAAGAGTAAGAGCATTCACTCAAGATGATGCTCATATTTTTTGCTCCGAAGATCAAATCACAAGTGAATGTTTAAATGTTACAAATTTGATATTAGAAATTTATAAAGATCTAGGTTTCGAAAATGTAATTCTTAAATATGCTGATAGGCCAGAAGTAAGAGTTGGTGAGGATGAGATTTGGGACAAGGCTGAAGCATCTTTGTTAAAGGCAGTCAAAGCCTCTAAACTTGAGTATAGTATAAATAAAGGTGAGGGAGCATTTTATGGTCCAAAAATAGAATTTGTTTTAAGAGATGCAATAGGAAGAGATTGGCAATGTGGAACAGTCCAAGTTGATTTAAATTTACCAGGTAGATTAGATGCATCATATGTAGATAAAGATGGCACTAAGAAAGTTCCTGTTATGTTACATCGTGCATTATTTGGATCACTTGAGAGATTTATAGGAATTCTGATTGAAAACTATGCTGGAAAATTTCCGTTTTGGATATCTCCGTTACAAACAGTTGTTATACCTATTTCTGAAGACTTCGAAGAATACGCAAAAAAAGTTTCCGATAAGATAAGAGAAGCTGGTATTACATCAATGGTTGATTTAAAAAATCATAATTTAAATTATAAAATAAGAGATCATTCATTAGCAAAAATACCTCTTTTAATAATTTGTGGTAAAAAAGAAGTTGACAGTAACTCAGTAACCATTAGAAGATTGGATTCAAATAAACAAGAAAATATGGAACTAAACACATTTCTAAAAAAATTTTCTGCTTTAAACAAAGCACCTTCAAATATTTAAGTGGCAGATTTTAAGCAAAACTATTTTCAAAGAAGAACCAAGGATCGTGGACCTCGATCAAATAACAGAATTTCCTCACCCGAGGTTCAAGTTATTGCAAGTGATGGAGAAAACTTAGGTGTTTTAAATACTAATGAGGCAATCTCAATGGCAAAAAATCAAGGTTTGGATTTAATCGAAATTGCCCCAAATGCCAATCCCCCAGTTTGTAAAATAATGGACATGGGTAAATATAAATATGATGCGCAAAAAAAAGCAAACCTTGCAAAAAAGAAACAAAAAATAATTGCTTTAAAAGAAATTAAAATGAGACCAGTAACTGAAACGCATGATTATGAGTTTAAAGTAAAAAATGCTAAAAAATTTATTGCCAAAGGTGATAAGGTAAAGTTCACCATTAGATTTAAAGGACGTGAACTTCAACACTCTCATTTAGGAAATGAACTGATGGCTAAAATTAAAGAGGATATGAAAGATATTGGTAAAGTTGAATTGCATCCCAAGTTTGATGGGAAGCAAATGATTATGGTAATTCAACCTTTATAGGCTTTAATATAGGTTGTAAATTTTCTACATTCTTTGTATAACCTCGTCCAATTATGCCAAAATTAAAAACAAAAAGCTCAGCAAAAAAAAGATTTAAAATTTCAGCTAGAGGGAAAGTTATGATGGCTCAAGCTGGAAAGAGGCACGGCATGATAAAAAGAACTAATTCTCAAATAAGAAAACTTAGGGGCACTACTGCGATGTCAAAACAAGATGGTAAAATTGTTAAATCGTATATGCCTTACAGCTTAAGGGGTTAAAATGGCAAGAGTTAAAAGAGGTGTAACAAGTAGAGCTAAACATAAAAAAGTTTTAAAAGCTGTAAAAGGTCAGTGGGGAAGAAGAAAAAATACTATTAGAGTTGCAAAGCAAGCTATGGAAAAAGCTATGCAATATGCATATAGAGATCGAAGAAATAAGAAAAGAGATTTCAAATCATTGTGGATACAAAGAATCAATGCGGGTGTAAGAGCTGAAGGTTTGACATATTCCAAGTTTATTTATGGTTTAAATAAATGTGGAATTAAAATTGATAGAAAAATTTTAGCTGAGATAGCCTATGATAGCCCAGAAGCCTTTAAAACTATTGTCCAAAAAGCACAATCTGCTTTAAATTAATCTTCACTATTGTTTTATTTCGCTGAAGAAATAATCTGTAAAAATGTCTGATCTAAAAAAAATAAGAGACGAATTTACATCAAAATTAAAAGGTAAATTAGATCTAGCAGAACTTAATCAAATTAAATCTGATCTATTTGGTAAAAATGGGTTGGTCTCATCTCAATTTAAAAAAATAGGTAATATTGATGTCTCAGAAAGAAAAAAATTCGCATCTGATTTGAATATTATTAAGGATGAACTTCATGATCTAATAAATTTAAAAATAAACGAAATAGAAAAAGCAAATATTAATGAAAAATTGGAAAAAGAAAAAATTGATGTTACTTTACCAGAGCGATCATTTGTAAGGGGCAAAATCCATCCTGTATCACAAACAATTGATGAAATATCCTCTATATTTTCTGAAATAGGCTTTAGTGTTGAGGAAGGACCAGATGTTGAAAATGAATATAACAATTTTACTGCTTTAAATACTCCAGACAATCATCCAGCAAGAGATATGCATGATACATTTTATCTTGATGAAAAAAAAGAAAGATTGCTGCGTACTCATACGTCTCCTGTTCAAATTAGAACAATGTTAAAAGATAAACCACCTTTTAAAATAATTGCACCTGGCAGAACATACAGATCTGACAGTGACCAAACACATTCACCAATGTTTCACCAAGTTGAAGGTCTTCATATAGACAAAAATATAAATATGGGTCACTTAAAAGGTTGTTTGAATTATTTTATCAAAGAATTTTTTGAAGTTAAAAAAATAAAGATGAGATTTAGGCCAAGTCATTTTCCTTTCACAGAACCATCTGCCGAAGTTGATATTGGATATGAAATCAAAGATGGAAAAATTATTATAGGGGAAGGTGAATTGATAGATTAGCGATGTTGAAATATGGAATTAATGATCTTAGAGCTTTCTTTGATTGTGATTATAGATGGTTAAACCATTTTGGATTTGATCCTTTAGACGTACCTACGAACTATAGAGGCCTAAGTAGATGAAAATCACATTTGATTGGTTAAAAGATCATTTAAAAACTAATCTGAAAGAAAAAAATCTTTTAGAACAACTTACCAATATAGGGCTGGAGGTAGAAAGTGTGGAAAGTCTTTCATCTGATAATCAACTATTTAAAGTTGCAAAAATTATCAAGACAGAAAAACATCCAAACGCAGATCGACTTAAAGTTTGTGACGTAAATGTCGGTGAGAAAGAGCTTAAAAAAGTTGTGTGTGGTGCCACTAATGCGAGTGAAGGACTTATTACTATATATGCACCTCCAGGTGCAATTATCCCGAAGACTAACACAAAATTAGAAATAGCAAAAATTAGAGGTGTAACCTCTTACGGAATGCTTTGCTCTGAGTCTGAGTTAAATTTATCTGATGAGAGTGATGGTATTACCGAATTATCTAAAAAATATGAAAAAAATATTGGTAAAAGTTATTTTTCAAAATCAAAATCTAATCTTATTGATTTATCTATTACACCTAATCGACCAGATTGTCTTGGTGTGAAGGGAATAGCTAGAGATCTTGCAGCTTCAGGTTTTGGAAGGTTAATAATATCTAAAGAAAAAAAAATTAAATTAAAAACAAAACAAACTTTAAAAGTTAAGATAAATAAGGAGAAAGGACAAGGGTGTAGTGCTTTTGGAAGTTGTTTAATTAAAAATGTAAAAAATACCGAGAGTCCTCAATGGCTCAAAGATAAATTAATTTCAGTTGGTCAAAAACCTATTTCAGCTATTGTTGATATAACAAATTATGTAATGCTAGATATTAATCGACCATTACACGCATATGATGCTGACAAAATTGAAAAAGGGATAATCGTAAGAAACTCAAAATCTGGAGAAGAATTTACAGCACTGGACAATAAAATTTATAAGTTAGAAAAAGGTATGTGTGTTATTAGTGACAACAAAGGAGTTTTAGGATTAGGTGGAATAATTGGGGGCACAAGATCAGGCACAGAATTTGATACAAAAAATATACTATTAGAGTCTGCTTATTTTGATCCAAGATCAATTAGAAATACGGCAAAAAAATTGAATTTAGATACAGATGCAAAATTTAGATTTGAAAGAGGAATTGACCCATTATCCATCGAAACTGGTTTAAAGAAAGCGGCATCACTAATTCAAGAAATTTGTGGTGGTGAAGTTAGTAAAATTGATATTCAAAAAATTGAATCTTATAAAACCAAAATTATAAACTTTGATGTAAATTCTTTTGAAAATATAGTTGGATTTAAAATTTCTGAAAAGGAAATCCAAAGAATTTTGACTGATCTTGGTTTTATTATTAAAAAAGAAAAAAATTCTTTAAAGTTGATAGTTCCTTCCTGGAGACCAGATATTTCACAGCAAATAGATATTATTGAAGAGTTGGTGAGAATAAGTGGTTATGATAAAATAAAAACAATTGACCCAATTAAGGATAGATCTAAATCCACTTTAACTCAAACTCAAAGATTATTCCATTTCTTACAAAGAGCAATTGCTTCGAAGGGTTATTTAGAGACAATAACATGGTCATTTACAGATCAAAGTTATAACGATCACTTTAGAGAAGCTGGTAAAGAAATAAAAATTGTAAACCCTATAAGTTCTGAATTGGGAGTTTTAAGAAATTCCATATTTTCAAATTTAATCATGTATATGAGTAAAAATTTGGATAGAGGCTTTAAAGATTTATCTATATTTGAGATCGGTCCTGTTTTTACTGGTTCAAATCCAGGTGAGCAAAAGACAGTAGTTTGTGGTTTATCAGCCGGTAAAAAATCAAGACTTTCTTGGATCGATAAAGAGAGAAATATTGATTTATTTGATGCGAAAAGAGATGTAGTGCAAACTTTGAGTGAGGCAGGTTATAATTCTGATCATTTTTTTATTGATAGCAAAACACCAAATTATTATCATCCAGGAAAGTCCGGTAGAATTTTCTTAGATCATAGTAAAGATAAAGTTGCAGCTTATTTTGGTGAAATTCACCCTAATATTCTAAAAAAAATTGATATTAAAACTGAAAATTTAATAGGTTTTGAAATCTTTTTAGAAAATTTAAAACTTTCAAGAAAAACATTGAAAGATCAAAAATTAAAGTTTTCTGTATCGGATTTTCAAAAATCAGAGCGAGATTTTGCATTTGTAGTTAATAAAGTTGTAGAGGCACAAGAGTTAATAAGCGTAATCTCTAATGTGAATCCAAATCTTATTAGCAATATAAAAGTTTTTGATGTTTATGAAGGTGAAAATATTCCAGACAACCAAAAGTCTATAGCGATCAGTATAACAATTCAGTCATCAGAAAAAACTTTGAACGATAAGGACTTAGAGAAAATTAATAATTCAATCATAGAAGCAGTGGAAAATAAAACTGGCGCTAAAATTCGATCTTAAAATTAAAATGAGTACAATCGATAATATCAGAAATTTTGCAATCATTGCTCACATTGATCATGGGAAATCTACGATAGCTGATAGAATAATCCATCAATGTGGTGGCTTGACAGAGAGAGAGATGAAATCACAAGTACTTGACTCTATGGATATAGAAAGGGAAAGAGGCATCACAATAAAAGCACAGACAGTAAAGTTGAATTATAAAGCAAAAAACGGAAAAAATTATATTTTAAATATTATAGATACCCCTGGTCATGTAGATTTTAGTTATGAGGTAAGTAGATCTTTGTATGCCTGTGAAGGATCAATATTAATTGTAGATAGTACTCAGGGTGTTGAAGCTCAAACACTAGCTAATGTCTATCAAGCTCTAGATATTAATCATGAAATTTTATTGGAATTGATACTGAAAATGCGATTCCTTGTTCAGGAAAAACCGGAGAAGGTATAAATGATATTCTAGAGCAAATTATTAATCAATTACCAAGCCCAAAAGGTGACACTGATAAAGATTTAAAATGTCTGTTAGTTGATAGTTGGTATGACACTTATTTAGGTGTCGTGATTTTAGTTAGAGTAATTAATGGTAAACTTACAAAAAATATGAAAATTAAAATGCTCTCTACTAATCAAGATTATATAGTTGAAAAAGTTGGAGTTTTTACACCAAAAGCAAAAGATATAAATGAATTAAATACTGGTGAAATAGGTTTTATTACTACAGGAATTAAAGTTCTTTCAGAAACAAAAGTTGGTGACACTATCTGTGATGCGTTAAAACCACCTGTCAATGCATTGCCTGGTTTTAAACCAAGTAAACCTGTAGTTTTTTGTGGGTTGTTTCCAGTTGATAGCTCTGAGTATCAAAAATTAAAAGATGGGCTAGCCAAATTACAATTAAATGATGCAAGTTTTTCATATGAAGCAGAGTCGTCATCAGCTCTAGGATTAGGATTTAGATGTGGATTTTTAGGTCTCTTACATCTTGAAATAATTACAGAGAGATTAGAAAGAGAGTTTGATGTAAATTTATTAACAACTACACCTGGAGTAGTTTATAAAGTTAACTTAAATAATGGGAAAATAATGGACTTACAAAATCCCTCAACCCTTCCTGATCCAACAATTATTAATTCAATTGAGGAGCCTTGGATTAAAGCAACCATAATAACTCCAGATGAATTCCTGGGTTCAATAATTAAATTATGTCAGGATAAAAGAGGAGTTCAAACTAATCTTTCATACTCAGGTAATAGAGCTGTATTAAATTATGAACTGCCATTAAATGAAGTAGTTTTTGATTTTAATGACAGAATTAAATCTATGACAAGTGGTTATGCAAGTTTTGATTATGAAAGTTTAGAGCATAGAGAGGGAGATTTAGTAAAACTTGGCATTTTAGTAAATAGTGAACCGGTCGACGCACTTGCCATGATGATACATAAAGATTCATGGTGGAGGTGCAACAGATAGAAAAAGAAAACTTTTAGAAAAACAAAAAAAGGGAAAAGCGAGATCCAAACAATTTGGAAGAGTTGAGATTCCTCAAGAAGCATTTATAGGAGTTTTAAAGATCAAAGGTACTAAATGAAAATATACGATTGTTTTATATTTTTTAATGAAAATTTATTAACTGAAATAAGATTTAACATATTAGATAAGTATGTAGACTACTTTGTAATTTGTGAGTCTTATTATGATCATAGAGGTAAAATAAAAGGATATCTTTTTGATCATAAAAAATTTAAAAATTTTAGTCACAAAATTATATATTTAAAAATTGATAACTTTCCAGAAAGTTTAGGAATTTGGGAAAGGCAAGATTATCAAAGAAATTTTTTAATGAATGGATTAAAAAATACTCAGCCAGATGATTTAATAATATATTCAGACGCTGATGAAATTATAAATCCTGAAGTCATAAGTGATTTGTCGAATATTGGTAATAATATAGCAATTTGTGAACAATATTGTTTTTATTACAAATTAAACTTGTTGTCAGAACAATATAAAGATGTTTGGGAAGGAAGTCGTGTTTCAAAATTTAAAAATTTGAAATCATTTAGTTGGTTAAGACATATTGCTAAAAAAAATTTGAAATATAGTTTTTTTAGATTTGATAAATTTAAGAAAATAAAAGTGTTTAATAAAGCTGGTTGGCATTTTTCATATTTAATGTCTGAGGAAGATATTCAGAAAAAGATTAAAGCATGGACACATTCTGAATTGGATACTCTTGAAAATAGCAATTTAGATACAATAAAAAGTAGAGTAAAAGAAAATAAAGATTTATTTGGAAGAAATATCAAATTTTCCAAATTGGAGTTCAGTGAACAATTTTTCCCAAAATATTTGATAAAAAATCAAGGTTTTTATAGAAATTGGATTATATAACTTTTTTTTTAATGCAGCTTTTAACAATTTCATTAATGCTTAATTTAAAATCGAAATCTAATATTTTTCTTAATTTATAGTTGTTGCTTAAAGTATAGTTATTGTTGCCCAATTCATAAAACTTTTTTTTGTAAGAAATTTTTTTATTCATTTGTTTCTCAAAAATTTTGATTATATTATCCAAATATATTAATTCTCCACTCCCTACATTCATAATATATGAACCCATGCTCCTTCTTTTTAAAATTTTTAGGATAATACTTAAAAAGTCTTTTATGTGTACAAAGTCTCTTCCTGGATAGATTAACCTTCCTTTTTTTTTCACAAGATTTATTTTAAAT
>LULI01000648.1_pt1 | contig 15916 bp, 15 predicted proteins | sample 728191 | NCBI WGS metagenome assembly LULI01 (sample SAMN03860293, study PRJNA289734) | marine metagenome | biome: seawater column; feature: ocean; material: water; isolation source: Red Sea water column Station 169 - depth 50m | place: Saudi Arabia: Red Sea | collected 2011-10-15 | depth 50 m | reverse complement strand
CTGCATTCCAACCGAAAGACCAGAAATCATGACAGTTGCAGATCCTGTCTCACCTGATTTTGCAATCTTCTCTACGGGTGTGCTACCAGTATAATATTCAGTTATTAATCCAATTAATACACCTCCAACAGCTCCTGTAAGAACACAAAACCAAACATTTAATGAAATATCCAAATATGAAATTAAACCAAAAGCTAAAGCTATAAAAATAACTGGGGAGCCTATTGTTCCAGTCCTCAATGCTGCAGCAGGTGCTTTCGCAGATTGAGCTCTAACAATTAAGATACCTAAAATTGATGATATTAAACCAATAGATGCTAATGCTAGAGGTAAGCTCATCAAAGGCCCATTATTTGCTTCTGTCATAGTGTAAGCAATTGCTATAGTTGCGATCATTGAGCCGCAATATGATTCAAAAATATCTGAACCCATTCCTGCAACATCGCCAACGTTATCTCCAACATTATCAGCAATTACACCTGGATTTCTTGGATCATCTTCCGGTATTCCTGCTTCAACTTTTCCAACAAGGTCTGCTCCAACGTCAGCACTTTTAGTGAAGATTCCTCCGCCAACCCTTGAGAATAGCGCTACAACTGAAGCTCCCATTCCGAATCCTTCAAGGTAGTGACCTTCTCCTAGAAAATAAAATAATCCTCCTAAGCCAAGAAGCCCCAAAGAAGCAACACAAAGGCCCATTATTGATCCACCATAAAAAGAAATAGATAAAGCTGAGGCTGCTCCACTTTCTTGGGCTGCTGCAGCTGTTCTAGTATTAGCTTTGGTAGCAGCATACATTCCAATAAATCCAGCTAGTGCTGAACTTGAAGCACCAACCAAGACTGCAGTTGCTGTTTCCCAGCCTAGGGCAAAGAAAACTAAAACGGCTAAAACAAGGACGAAAACAACCAAATAGGTATACTCAGTTTTCATAAAACTCATTGCGCCTGAATGAATCATGTCACCGATTTTCTTTACTTCAGGACTTCCCTCTGAATAGCTAAGAACAACTCTAAATATTCCCAAGGCAATTAAAAGACCTATAAGACCTAAAAGTGGTGGTATGTATGCTGGCATATTTTACTCCGAAAAATTTAAATGAATTTTATCAAATTTATGTTTTATTAAACACCATTTCATCAAAAGAATTCTCTGACTTAGCAACTACGCAAGCAATTGTTGCATCACCTGTAACGTTTACAGATGTTCTAATCATATCTAGGATTCTATCGACAGCTAATATTATTCCAATTGCCTCAAGAGGAAGACCAAACTGTTGAAGAATTATTACAAGAGTAATAGTTCCTGCAGAAGGAACTGCTGCTGTTCCTATCGATGTTACAACTGCTAATAAGACTATTTGGACATACTGTATTAAAGTTAAATCAATCCCTGAAATCTGAGCGATAAAAACGGTTGCCATGCCCTGCATAATTGCAGTTCCATCCATGTTAATTGTTGCACCAACAGGGACAACGAAAGAAGCTATATCTTTTTTAACACCCATATCCTGATTAACCGTCTTTAATGTCACCGGGATTGTTGCTGCACTTGAAGAAGTAGAAAAAGCGAATATTGCAGCATCTTTCATTTTATAAAAGAAATGTAATGGATTTATGGAAGCAAAAAATCTTAAGATCAGCGAATAAGTAACAAATGCATGAAAAAGAAGAACTGATATTAATAAAATTACATACATGAATACATCTTGGAAAATATTAAAGCCATCTGTGATGACAAACTTTCCAATTAAACAGAAGACTCCAGCTGGAGCAAATTTCATTACCATTAATACTAATTGAAGAAAAACCGTATTAAGTTTTTCAAATGACTCTGATAAGTTTCCCGTTAAATGATTTGTTTTATTTAAGGCTAGACCAAAAAGAATACTAAAAAAGACAATTGCTAACATCTGGTTTTTAGCCATAGCATCTATTATGTTTGCAGGAACTATATTAACGATTGTTTGATATATACCCTGTCCTTCTGGTAAATCTTTAAGCGCAACAGTCTCTGCCATTAAATAACCAGAACCAGGTTGAAAAATTGATCCAACAACAAGAGAAATTGATACTGCTATTGCTGTAGTAAACAAATATAAAGCAATGGTTTTAGAAGCAATATTTCCAAAGCTTTTTAAGCTCGATAGAGATGCAATACCCGATACTAGCGAAAAAAATACTAATGGGACGACCATTAGTTTTAAGAGATTTATAAAGATTTCGCCGCCAAGTTTAAAAATATATTCAAAAATAAAATCTTTAAGGCCATCTGAAAAAGAACTCGAATAATATAAGATAGCGCCTATTAAAGCGCCTAAAAACATGGCAATTAATACATTTCTAGTAAGATTCTTGGGTGCATCAAGCATTATGATATCTCAACCATATCAAAATCTTCCTTTCCGACACCACAGTCTGGACATATCCAATCTTCAGGAACATCTTCCCATTTAGTTCCAGGTTCAATACCGTCTTCAGGCCAGCCTTCAGACTCATCATAAATTAACCCACAAACAATGCATTCCCATTTTTTATAGTCCATATTTCGTTTCTTAGTGTTTAAAAATTATAAAAAAGATCAGCGTATAATACCAAAATTGAGATACTTAAATATATGAAATTCAATAAATTAACTTCATGGATGGCCGAGACTAAATCCCTTGAAGTCCAGAATAAAGAAATTCTTTCATGGTTAAATGAGCCTGGATCAATAACATCTAGGATCAAATCGTTTTCAAATTTTAGATTAAAGCTTCTCAGAGATGGTCCTGGAGAAGTAGATACCGCTGAGGATGACCTCATTATTACAAACTATGATGAAAATAATATTAGAGAAGTAGTTCTATATTCTGATGAAGAACCATTAATTTATGCTAAAAGCATCATACCGCTTGAAACAATTAGACTTGGTCTAGGTATTCTTGGGAACCTTAAAGAAAATCCATTAGGAGATATCCTTTTTTCAAATCCTGAAATTAAAAAAAAATATATGCTATTTGCTAAGTTTGAATCAAATAAAAAAATATTTTGTGAAGTTTGAATCAAATAAAAAAATATTTTGTGGGAGGAAAGGCATATATACAGTTAAAGGTTATCCTTTCAGTGTTTGTGAAATCTTTTTAATAAATGATAGCTGAAAAAATAAGTGGGTTTATTGGCATAACTCGGCTTGATAAGCCTATCGGTATTTATCTCCTTTTATGGCCTGCCCTAATTGCTCTGTTAATCTCAACTGAAGCATCCATCAATTACTCATTTGTAATCATTATTGTGGTTGGATCAATTTTAGTGAGATCAACTGGATGCGTGATAAATGATATATTTGATATGGAGTTTGATAAGAAAGTTGAAAGAACTAAAGACAGGCCATTAGCATCAGGTCAGCTAAGCAAGCGCGAGGCCTATTTTATTTTTTTTCTACTTTCACTGTTATCTTTACTACTTGTTTACAGCTTAGAAAGACAAGCGCAGCTGGTTTGTTTATTTTTTGCAGTTTTTATACTTACCTACCCCTTAACAAAAAGATTCCTAAAAATCCCACAAATTTTCTTAGGATTAACTTTTGGTTCAAGTATTCCAATTGTTTTTTCAATGAATGAGAAGCTGCTTGATGCCTCAATGTGGATCTTGTACTTAGCTAATTTCTTCTGGATAGTTGCTTATGACTCATTTTATGCAATGAGTGATTACGATGATGATAAAAAATTAGGGGTGAACTCTTCTATTACTTACTGGGAACAAAAATCTCAAAACTATATTATTCTATTTCAAAGCTTCTCTCTTCTATCTTTCATTTTTCTTGGTTACTTAAATGATTTGGGGTTTATTTGGTATTCGGCTATATTTTTTGCTGTTCTTCTCTTTTATTATCAGCATTTAATATCAAGAAGTAATGAGCACCTTAAAGCATTTAAAAATAATAATCTTATAGGTTTATTATTTTTATTAGCTTTGTTGATTGAAAAATATAATATTTTTATTTAATTTATAGAAATGAAAACTCTTCCTAAAACTTCAACGCATTTAAATGTGTGTGGAAGTAATTTCTTTAAATTAAGAAAATTGCTTCAAGATTTTAAAGGACCTGGGAAAAGTTTTGGAAAGTCTGTCAGTCAATATGAAAAAGTTTTAATAAAGTTTAATTTATTATCAAAAACTAAGCACACCCTAACTTATGAGGTGAAGCATATCCATCCTGAAGATAACCTTAATAATTTTATAATCAGATTCTGTGTTTTTATTGATGCAACAATGGTTGAAGTTATCTCTTTTCAGGGAGAGAAGCCTTTTCCTTTTTATATAAAAAATAAATCGGCTCTTCAGTCATATGATGAAAAACATCAACAAAATACTTTCTTTTTTGACCTTCTTGAGAATTTACTTACTTTTGCAGAAGAAATAATTGAATAAAAATATATTTTATTTTCACGGCTTTGCATCATCTGCTGATTCAACAAAGGCAAAAGTCTTTGATGATTTTATAAAAAAGAAGTTTCTAAATGTTCATCTGCATATCCCAAATATTGATAACTCTATAGAAAAATCTTTTATTCAACTAGAAACCTTAGTAGAAGAGAATGCAGGTGATAAATTATTTATTGGAAGCTCACTTGGCGGTTTTTATGCATCTTATTTTGCAGAAAAGTTTGATTCAAAGGCTGTTTTGATCAACCCCGCATCAAACCCATATTTAGGAATGAAAATGTATTTAGGAAAGAACACTAACTATTCAACAAATGAAGAGTTTTACCTTTCTAAAAAAGATCTTGAAATCTTGAAGCTGAATAATGTTTCAAAAATAAAATCTCCATCGAAGTATTTAGTACTTATTGAAACTGGTGATGATGTTATTCCATTTAAGTACACTCTTGATTTCTATAAGGGTTGTAATTTTTGTATCGTTAGTGGGGGAAGTCATTCTTTTGATTCTTTCAAAAAAAAGCTCGAAATAATCTCGAAATTTATGCAACTTTAAAAATTCTTGTAACAATTCTGAAAATATTGCCCTTAATATTAATATGTCTATTGCTTAGTTATTTCAATAAAGTAAACTTTACTTAGCATTTTAATTTGCACCATTTCCATGGTTAAAAAGGAACTCAATTATTTGAGTGAAGAGTTAAAATCGTTCAACTTCTTAGGAAGTCGGAAGTAGGTGAAAACCGAAGGAACGCGCCCGTTAACAGGATAACGTTAATCGTTCAACTCTTTTAGAGTCGGAAGTAAGCGAAAGCTGAAGGAACGCAACCGTTAAACCCGATCGAGTTTAACTTCAAAAATCCTGCAGACTAAAAAATGCATGAAAATTTATTTTTTAGGAGATATTTATGAATACTTTTGAATATATATGGCTTGATGGGTATCAGCCAGAACCAATGATGCGAAGCAAAGTGAAAGCCACTGAGGACGATACTCCTCCTGATTGGTCTTTTGATGGGTCTTCAACTCAGCAAGCTGAAGGTGGAAGTTCAGACTGCTTACTATTACCGGTGCAAACTTATGTAAATCCAAATGGGCACGATTTAGTTATGACTCAAGTGCAAGCTGCTGACCATTCTGTTCATCCATCTAATACTAGAGCTGCAGCAGCAGAAGTAACTACAGATGAATGGTGGTTTGGCTTTGAACAAGAATTCTTTTTTACTGATCCGCAAACCGGAGAACCTCTTGGTTGGGAAGATGGAACACCAAGAGAGCAAGGCGAATATTATTGTGGAGTCGGAGCAGGAAATGTAGTTGGGAGAGAAATCTCAGATGCGCATTTAGAAGCTTGTTTAGATCTTGGCATAACCCTGACGGGAACAAATGCAGAGGTTGCTCTTGGCCAATGGGAATATCAATGTTTTGGGAAAGGCATCAAAGCAGCTGATGATCTCTGGGTCTCAAGATATCTTCTTTATAAGATTGCTGAAGAGTATGGTGTTGGTGTAAATATTCATCCAAAACCTAAAACAGGAGATTGGAACGGCTCAGGAATGCATTGCAATTTCTCAAATGAGGCAATGAGAACTGCTGGTTCTGAAGAACTTTTCTCTTCAATGTGTGACAAGTTAGGCGAAGTCCACGAAGAAGGCATTGCTTCTTACGGCTCGGATAATGATATGAGACTTACGGGTCTGCATGAAACACAAAGCATCGATAAGTTCTCTTATGGTGTCAGTGATCGTGGAGCAAGTATTAGAATTCCGGTTTACACTGTTGAGCACGACTGGAACGGATATCTTGAAGATAGAAGACCAGCATCAAACGCTGATCCTTATAAGATATTAGCTCATATAGTAGGAACTCTTTCTAAATAAATTTATCTCTTTTTAATATGCGGGAATTTTTTCCCGCATATTTATTATTGGACAACAGGGAGGTTCTCTTGTGTCCAAGTCATCATTCCTCCATTTAGCCTAAAGGTTTCTTTAAACTCTGCTTTTTTGAGCTTTTCCCCAATATTTGCTGAGTTTCTTCCCATATCGCATACCAAGATTATTGGACGCTCCTTAAATTTATCAAGTTTATACATATGATTATCAAATTCTTGATGAGGATAATTTAATGCGGTCATTATGTGCCCATTTTCATAATCTTCTTTTTTTCTAAGGTCTATAAGAATTGCATTTTCTTTATTTACTAAACGTGTAAGTTCGTTGGGCTCAATTTTCTTACCACCCTTATTCATTTCTGAATAAGCAAATAAAAATAAAAATAAAAATAGTGGCACTGAGAAATACCAATAATCAATTAAAAAAAGATTAAATTCCAACATATGAAGTCATATTATCTATTAAAATAGGATTTTATCTAATAAAAATGAATCTAATTTTAATAAGGCATGGGCAAAGCGAGTGGAATGCCCTAAATCAATTTACTGGATGGAAGGATCCTGATCTTACGGCCAAGGGTATTGAAGAGGCATGTAATGCGGGAAAGATAATAAATAACTTAAAAATTAATTTTGACTTAGTTTTCACATCTGCATTAAGAAGAGCTCAGAACACAGCTGAAATAATTCTCAAAGAAATAAATCAGCCCCTATCAACTATAAAAAATCAGGCTCTTAATGAGAGAAACTAAGGAGACCTTGCAGGTCTCAATAAGGATGATGCAAGAAAAAGATGGGGCGATGAACAAGTTCATATTTGGAGAAGATCCTATGATATCCCTCCTCCTGGTGGAGAAAGTCTTAAAGATACTGGTGAGAGAGTGCTTCCATTCTTTATGAAAGAAATTCATCCACATGTTTGTAGAGGTAAGAATGTTTTAGTTGCGGCTCATGGGAACTCTCTTAGGTCATTAATAAAGTTCCTTGATAACATTTCGGATGAAGACATTGTTAAATTAGAAATCCCAACTGGGGCTCCAATACATTATGTAATTAATGGAGATGGTTTAGTTGTGTCAAAAAAAGATTTCTTCAATGAGTAGCTTTAGTAACAGAATTGTAAACTGGTATAAAAGTAATGGCAGGCATGATCTGCCTTGGAGAAAAAATATATCTCCATACTCTATATGGATATCGGAGATAATGCTCCAACAAACTCAGGTAAAAACTGTTGTTCCCTACTTTAATAAATTCATTGAAAAGTATCCTGATCTTAATGCTTTGCTTAAAGCTTCAGAGGATGAAATATTAGCTCAGTGGTCAGGATTGGGTTTCTATAGAAGAGCAAAAAATATTTATAGAGCATGTAGAGTAATCATTGAAGATTTTAATAATAAGCTACCAACAAATATAAATGATTTAGAGTCTTTACCAGGTGTAGGGAGATCTACCGCAGGAGCAATTATGTCCATAGCTTTCAACGAAGGTCATCCAATACTTGATGCCAATGTCAAAAGAGTACTTGCAAGATATAAAAAAATATCTTTTAAAACTGAAAATGAAAAACAGAAAAAGCTTTGGCTTATTTCTGAGAAACTTACTCCAAATAAACAATCCTTTGAATATACTCAAGGAATTATGGATTTAGGAGCTACTCATTGCTCAAAATCAAAACCAAATTGTGGTCAATGTCCAGTTAGTAATGATTGCGATAGCGCATTCGAAGAAGTTTCAAGTAAAGTAAGTTTAAGAAAAGCTATTCAAAAACCTACTTTAAAGCTTAATTTTGTTTTGCCGCATACAAAAAATGAGATCCTTATGCATAAGAAACAAGCCTCTGAATACTGGGAAAGTTTATGGATTCCAGTTGATGGGAATGAGCTAAAAATTAAAAGTAACCAAAAGTATTCAAAGATTGAAGTTAATCATCCGCTAAGCCATCTTAATCTTGATATGAAGATTAAAGCCTTCGAAATTGATAAAAAATATGATCTTGACTCTAATTTGGAGTATAAATGGATTAAGAAAAGTAAAGTAGATGAATATGCAATGCCGACCCCTATTAAAAAAGTTGTGAGCACACTATGACAAAAACAGTTTTTTGTAAGAAATATCAAGAAAATCTTCCATCGTTAGAAATTCCTCCAATGCCAGGAGAACTTGGCATTGAATTACAAAAAACAGTTTCTGCTAAAGCTTGGGAAGAATGGAAGTCTCATCAGGTAACACTTATCAATGAAAAGATGCTTGATATGTCTGATCAAAAGAATAGAAAATGGCTCATTGAGCAAATGCATCTATTTTTTGATAATGCTGACTACGCAAAAGCTGAAGGTTTTAAGTCATTAGACTGATTAATGACATTATCTTCATTCTTGCATATAATCCTTTGATCTAATTTGCCCAGATAGCTCAGTTGGTAGAGCAAAGGACTGAAAATCCTTGTGTCGGTGGTTCGATCCCACCTCTGGGCACCACTCAAAACCCATATTTCTGTCTAAGTGGATTTAAAAATTCCTCATATTTTTTCCATCGCCCTACTCCCTTTTTTTTTAATGGTTGTCTAACCTGCTCTGAGCTTGCGGTTTTGACTGGCCTTTTGTTCTCATAAAATGATAAACATTCCTTTTCAAAATCTAAATTACAAAAGCTCAATATATTTTTTATAGCCTCTTCAGGATTATCTAATAAGTTTTCGTGTTGGACGGTAAGTATGTAACCAGGCAGTGCTTTATGCCAAGCATCCATCAAATCTAAGTATTTTGAGTAATAATGAAATATGTTATCTAAATCATAAGTAAATTCTTGTCCCTCTGCAAAAAACTGCTTAAAACAAGACCAGCAAGTATCCATTGGGTCTCTTCTAGCATCAATTATTTTTGCATTTGGAAACATTAAACGGATTAAAGCAATATGCCTAAAATTATTGGGCATCTTATCTGTAAAATATTTTGCTTTATCTCTAAAAATTTTTGCACCATTAAGGTAATTATCAGCTAATTCTTTTATTTCTGGTGATGACATGGCTAGCAAAACATCTGGATACCTATGATTTGGATATTTTTGTCTAAGATTTAATTTATGGGCTATAGATAATATATTTGGAAGCTCATGTGTGCCATCTACCTGAGAATGAGATGCGAGTATCTGCTCAATTAAAGTAGAGCCAGACCTAGGTAAACCAAGAATGAATATTGGATCGTCTTGCGTAGATCCCCAATCTGATTTAATTTCAAAAATATTACTTGAAGAAATTTTTTTTTGGCTAGCGCACTCTTTAGAAAATAAATCTTGGGTATAAGATATTGTTTTATTTTGGATTTTATTTGCCATAACAAACTGTTTAAAAGCTTTCTCATATTCGCCATTAGTCTCAAACGCATTGCCAAGAGCAAAATGCATGTATTTTCTTTCTTGCTCATTAACATATCTATCATTAGTCATTTTAATTAAATTACTAATTTCATTTTCTGAAAAAACATATGTTTTAAGATTAGCTAGACTCCAAAATGCCTCGCCGAAGTGGGGATTATCTTTGTATGCATTTTTATAACTTATGATTGCTTTATCTGCTAAGCCTTGCGTTTTTTCAATATGCCCAATTGAAAGATAGATCTCTGAATTATTTTTTTCTATTCCAAGGATACTTTTATATAAGGCCAGCGCATCATCAAGGTAACCAGCTCCATTTAATGCGTTAGCTAAAATCTTTTTTATTGGAAGAGACTCTGGCTGTTTTTTTGATAATTTTCTTGCATGAACTACGGCCAATTCATATTTCTGCCTTTTTAATAAGACTTTTAAGTAATCAAAATTTGCACGTAAATTATTGGGCTCAAATTCAATACAACTTTCTAATAAAAATTCTGCATCTTCATAGATTGATAACTCAAGGCCAATATTTGCCAGTAGGCGCATTCCCTCAACATTATGAGGGTTTTTTTGTAGAAAGCTTCTACACAAATGATCTGCTTTCAATAGCTTTTTTTCATAAATGAAGCTTAGTACTGATTTTAATTCGGGCGGAAGATCTTTTAGATATACAATATTTGATTCTGCTAACTTTACTATTTCAGAAGATGAATTAGATAAATTTAACAACATCATCCATGATGCATGTAGAGAAGGATTTAGGTAAGCTGCGCGAGTAAAAGCGCGATTGGATTTATCTAAATCCTCAGTGGATAAATAGCAGTATCCTAGCTCTTGATATGCTCTTCCATAATTTGGGAACTTAGATATTAATGAATCTAGCCTATTTATGGCTTTCTCTACTTCATCGCAATATCTATGCGAGACTGCTTGCAAATATAATAAATCCTGAAGAGACAGATTCTTTTCAGCTTCGCCAGTGTAAAGACTATTTTTAGCTTCAACAAAAGCCTTTTTATTTAGTAAGGTTTTTATCTGATTGTAAAAATCAGATTCAGACTCCATGTTGAAAACTAAAACTTATAAAAAACTCTTAGTCCAATATTTCTTGGTCTATTCGTTGTAACTCTTGGCACATCGTCCATTTCGTTATAAAAGAGCTCTGCTCTTTCATCGCTTAGGTTTCTACCAAACAATTCAGCACCCCAGTTCTCATACTCAACGCCAACAGCAAGATCATACAACTGATAGCTGTCTTGTTTGATTCGTCTTTGCGCAACTATGGAACTATAAGAGCTGTCAGCGAATTTTGTTCCAAATTGCCAATATGCTGGATAAGAACCCAAGGTAAAGTCATATCTAGCTCTTAAGTTCCATTGTAATTCTGGCGTTAGAGGTAACGGGCTTCCTAAAGGAGCTAGCTCAATTATTTGTGCTTTATAAGCAGTAAGCTCACTATCGTTCATTGATAGAGCACCATATATAGAAAGATTATCTGATGGATACCAAATCATATCAAGCTCAAACCCACTAACTTCTGCATCAGCTGCATTTATCCAATAGAATGCCCCATTAAGACGCATAGCTCCATCTAATAAAGAAGTTTTAAAACCTAATTCTAGATTTTCAGTGTCATCTGTACTGTAAGTAAGTGGTACACCAGCATAGTCAGGATTATATGAAGGAGCTCCTCCTCCTCTATTAAAGCCACCAGGTCTAAAGCCCTCTGAACTTGTTAAATATACAAGCCCATCAATATTTTCAGGATAATAAGTTAAAGAAATCTTTGTTATTATGTCATCTGTTTCTAAAGGCTCCGTACTATGAAATCCACTATCATAGTCACGACCATAATCACCATCCTCGCCACGGTTAGCAAAATTTGATGAGCCCATGAAATCAATTTCCATTTCGTAATATCTCGCACCAGCTGTTATTTCAAATTTTTCATTTAATGGAACTGTTACCTCACCGAAAATGGCATTTTGCTTTTCAGTTCTTGTTATATCGTTAAAAAAAGCTACGCCGGGATCCCTGGGATTAGGATTATTCGTAACAGTTCCTGAAATTGGAGCATTTTGAGCAAACCCTTCATCGGCTGTAGGTGGATAAATATAGTCATCCTGTGTTTTAATCTCTCCATCATCTATAAAAACACCTGCAGTGAACTTAATTGAGGAATCACTGAGGTCATTATCATTATTAATTCTAAATTCATGAGTGGTTCTTGTATTCTCAACCACACCACTGAAACCAAGAGAAGGATCGCCACATGAGGTGTAGTTTGGATAATCACAAATATAATAAGGTATAAAAGGTCCAACGCTTGCATAACCTGTATAGTCAACCATTTGCTCAACCTCTCTATCAAGGTAAGCACCTGTATATAGGGCATCTAGTTTCCCAAGTCTGCCTTCAAGAGTAATAGAGGTCTGATTAAAAGAATCTTTGAGCTCGTCTTCAAAAAATCTCATCACTTTTAAATCTCCAATCTCTGGATCATAATCAAATACACCATCAGCATGAATATCCTGCTGCACATATTGAATTAACATTTCCCAATCATCGCCAAAAGATGACTTGCTTGAAAGCCTCAATCCTTCATAGCTTGAATCATTAAAGTCGTCTTCAACTAAAGCACTGTTTCTTCCGGTTGTTAATGTAGCTCCCTCAGGAAAAGAAGGATTATTTTCTGGAAGCGTTTTTTCTCCATAAATATTATCAATATAGCCACCTAAATTAGAATTATAAAAAACTCCTCTAACCGACCATGAGTCTTGAATAAGAGGTACATTAATAAATGCATCCATAGATGATGATGAGCTTCCGCCAGATGTTGTAAAAAAGCTAGTATTAAAACCACTTTCTGTCTCATTATACTTTGGTTTATTTGTAATAAGCCTAACGGTTCCTGCTTGTGAGCTTGCACCATAAAGAGTTCCTTGCGGGCCAGGCAACACCTCAATTCTTTCCATATCAGCAACATATACATCTAAATTACGACCCACAGAGGTAACAGGCTGCTCATCAAGATATAGAGCTACATTTGGTGTTGATCCTTGAGCGCCAGACAATAAAACAGTTATAGGGTCAACAGCCATGCCTCTTATATAGATGGTACTTTGTCCAGGACCTCTGCCAGCTGAGGTAACATTTGGCAAGTATTCAATATATTCATCAAAATTCGAAACATTTATATCTTTTAATGTTTCTGATTCAAGTGCTTGTACCGTGACCGAAACATCTTGAGAATTTTCTTCTTTTTTAGTTGCTGTAACAACAATCTCCTCAACCTGTCGGCTTTGAGCTTCTGATATTTGCGGGAACAGTGCGGCAACTATACCAAAAAAAGCAATTTTTGAGTTTGATGCAATCTTCTCTGCTAGCTCTGAGTTATTTGAAATAAATTTTTTAAAAGAAATCATAAGTATTACCTGTAGGTATATTAGAAAAGTTAAATTGAGTGATGCTGGGTAAGAAAAGCCCTAACCCATGATTTGTGTCTAATTAAAGACGATGGCCTGCCGATAAATTCAAACATTAAAACTAATATAACAAATTAGAAGGGTAATTTCAGGTTGTGTGACAAAATAAACAGGTTTATTCCATATTTAACTGCAATATTTGATATAAATGGATAGACTTAGAGTGTGTTTAAAGAAATAGCCCCTAAAAGATTTTTTATCTCGTTAGCACTTATTTGCTTTTTTGTAAGCTGGACGTTAATAAATTTAGATCTTGCAACTGAGATCTTTAGCGCTCTACAAAAAGAAATTTCTAACAATCTAGGCTGGTTAATCATCCTTGCTGCAAATGGTTTTTTGATTTTTATACTTTATTTAAGCTTAAGTAAATATGGTGGAATTAAACTAGGAGGTGAAGGAGCTGCACCTGAGTTTAGTTATAAAAGCTGGATTGCTATGCTCTTTAGTGCAGGGCTTGGAATTGGCTTGCTGTTCTATGGGGTTGCTGAGCCAATTATTCATCTTGGGTCTTTTCCCATAGAAAATGAAATTGCCTTCTCTAATAAAGCTCAAAAATCTATGAATCTTACATATCTCCATTGGGGTTTTCATGGTTGGTCCGTTTATGCAGTGGTGGGCTTGTGCTTTGCGGTAAGCGCCTATAATCTTAATATGCCATTTAGAATTAGCTCAATGATAGATAATAGGCTTACAAAAAAATCATTTGGAAGAATAGGAATTGATGTATTGGCAATTATTGCCACTATTTTTGGGATAGCAACATCGCTTGGTTTAGGTGCTACCCAAATTAATACTGGTTTAAATTATTTGGGACTTGTTGAACAATCATTTGTTAATAAAATATGGATCATTGCTTTGATTACCTTGCTGGGACTAATTAGCGTCATGCTTGGTTTAAAAACTGGTATTAAAAAACTCTCTGAAATAAACATAGTTTTATGCTTTTCTCTTCTATTGATTGTTTTTATTCTTGGTCCAACTGTTTTTATATTAAATGGGGTAATACAAAATATCGGATCATATTTTCAGAATTTAATTAGTCTTTCAACCTGGAATGAGACATATCTGGATACCTCATGGCAAAATAATTGGACTTTATTTTACTATACATGGTGGTTTGCGTGGTCGCCATTCGTGGGACTGTTTATTGCGAGGATTTCTTACGGGAGAACTATCAAAGAATTTGTGATTGGGGTTGTTCTTGTCCCCTCTCTTCTGGTGTTTCTATGGATGGGTGTATTTGGGAATGCAGCAATATACTTAGAGCATATTGGTGGTATCAGCCTTTCTTCTGTGGTCAATCAAGATATTTCAACCTCATTGTTTATATTTTTAGAACAATTCCCGCTAGCTAAAATTTTAATTTCAGCTTCACTAATAATCATAATAACTTTTTTTGTAACTTCATCAGATTCGGGAGCTCTTGTTACATCAATGTTGACTGCTAAAAAAGGTGCTAACCAAAATGAAGATCCACCGATCCTTGCCAGACTGATTTGGGCTTCCTCTCTTGGAATAGTGTCCATTGTTTTGTTAGCTGGTGGAGGTCTTGGGGCGCTTCAGACCTCAGTATTAGTTACAGGAGCGCCATTTGCGATAATTATAGCAATTGCATGCTTTACTCTAGTTAGGCGCCTTCAGAAATTAATTTAAATTAATCTCAGAAATTATTACTTTCATATATTAAATTTATAAATTCTATCCATCTGCTTATCTATGATAGGTGTTTTTGACATAAGGAAATTTCTTATCTTTTTTAATAATGGATTAGATATATGATTATGAAGGGCTTGTTCTTTAGATAGTCTGGTAATCATCTTCACCCTTGGCTTCCTTATCTGCTCATAACGATTTTGAGCATCCTCTAAATTACCAATATCACTTAAAAGCTCAGCAAAAGAGTAGCCATCCTCAATAGCCAGACATCCGCCCTGTCCTAAAAAAGGCACTATAGGATGGGCAGCATCACCGAATAAAGTAATATTTTTAGCAAAATATTTCTTTAGCAAAGGCCTTGTATATATACCCCATCTAAAGAACTTCTTTGCAGAATGAACTGTCTCTTTATGATTATCAGACATAAAGCCGATATCCTGAATAAGCTCATCTATACTGCCCTCAGCTATCCATGACTCATTATTTTCTTTACTAGTTTTAATACATCCCACAAAACTTGATAAAGAATTTGTTATTGGATAAAGAACTAAGTGCTTATTTGAAGAAAGCTGAAGATAAGCATCTTTATGTGGATTCTGGCCTATACATCGCCATGCAGAATAACCGCTATAAACTGGCTTTCTTTTATCAAAAAAATCATCTCGTATTTTTGATTTTATTCCGTCGCATGCTGCCAAATGAAGAACTTTATATGATTGATCATTCTTGAAATTTAGAATCTTGTTGCCTGAGTCAAATGAAACATATTCGTGATCAAAAAGAATCCTTCCTCCAAGGTCAATAAATTTCTTGTATAGAATACTCACGAGTCTTTCTCTGGAAATGCAACAAACCCTGGAGTCAATGGAAGTTATAGGTTGATCTTCGTCTAAAAAATTTATTTTTTCTGGGAAAAAGCCTTCATTTGAAAGATTCTCTTTAAGATTAATCTTATCAAGAAGATTTATGGCATTTGGAGATATAGATATACCTGCCCCGCCTTCTCTAATCTGTGACGATCGTTCAAAAATAATAGGCTGAATATCTTTTCTTAATAAAAAACATCCAAGAGATAGTCCCGCGATACC
>LULI01000341.1_pt1 | contig 16010 bp, 16 predicted proteins | sample 728191 | NCBI WGS metagenome assembly LULI01 (sample SAMN03860293, study PRJNA289734) | marine metagenome | biome: seawater column; feature: ocean; material: water; isolation source: Red Sea water column Station 169 - depth 50m | place: Saudi Arabia: Red Sea | collected 2011-10-15 | depth 50 m | reverse complement strand
TAAACCTCTTTTAATAATTGCTGAAGATATTGAAGGTGAAGCTTTAGCTACTTTAGTAGTTAATAATTTAAGAGGTATTGTTAAAGCTGCAGCTTGTAAGGCTCCTGGTTTTGGTGACAGAAGGAAAGCTATGCTAGAAGATATAGCTATACTTACTGGTGGAACTGTTATCTCCGAAGAAGTTGGTCTTTCGCTTGAAGGAGCAACTGTTGAAGATTTAGGTACATCGAAAAGAGTTGTCTTAAACAAAGATAATACAACCATAATTGATGGTGCTGGAGATGAAAATTCTATAGCTACTAGGGTTAATCAAATTAGAGCTCAAGTCGAGGAAACATCATCAGATTATGATAAAGAAAAACTTCAAGAAAGAGTTGCTAAACTTGCCGGAGGAGTTGCAGTTATTAAAGTAGGTGCAGGCTCTGAAGTAGAGATGAAAGAGAAAAAAGCAAGAGTAGAAGACGCTCTTCACTCAACAAGAGCTGCTGTTGAGGAGGGAGTTGTACCTGGAGGCGGATCAGCATTAATCAGATGTCTTGAGGCTGTTTCAAAGCTTAAAGGCGAAAATGATGATCAAAATGTTGGAATTAATATTGCTAAAAAAGCTTTTGAAGCTCCTTTAAGACAAATTGTCTCAAATGCTGGAGAAGAACCATCAGTAATTGTTAATAAGGTAATAGATGGAAAAGATTCTTTTGGATTCAATGCAGCAACAAGCGAGTTTGGTGACATGATTGAGATGGGTATTCTTGATCCAGCTAAGGTCACAAGAACTGCTCTTCAAGCTGCTGGTTCTGTTGCAGGTATGATGATCACTACCGAGGCAATGGTAACTGACGTACCTAAAGATGATGCACCAATGCCACCAATGCCAGATATGGGCGGTATGGGCGGTATGGGCGGTATGATGTAATACGACCTTTACTCAAAAAAAACGGGGATTTATCCCCGTTTTTTATTAGATTTCAATTACTATTTCAATTAATATATAACTACACACTTTAGAGGAGTTATTATGGATTTACTAACTGATCAAGCTTTTTTTAGATCATTCCATATTCTTTTTGGAATAGCATGGATTGGACTTTTGTATTATTTTAATTTTGTTCAAACTGAATATGTGAAAGTTGCAGATCCTGATGCAAAAGCAGACGTAATGAAAAAATTAGCTCCAAATGCGCTATGGTGGTTTAGGTGGGCAGCATTTTTCACTTTTTTAACAGGCTTGATCCTTATTCATCAAATAACAGCAAGAATTGGTACAGAAATAATACTAGGTGTGACAATGGGAACAATAATGATGCTCAATGTATGGGGAATTATATGGAGAAATCAAAAAATTGTCCTTGGTATGAAAGATGGTGATGTAGCAACTGCTGCTGCAAAAGCAGGCTTAGCATCAAGAACAAACACATTATTTTCTGTTCCTATGCTGATGTATATGGTTTACTCGGCTCATGCACCTGGTTCTTATTTAGTTTTAGAAGATTGGAGTAGTTTAAGTCTTATTATCGGTCTTGCTATAATCTTTGTAATTGAAGCTAATGCTATATGGGGCAAGATGCTTCCAGTAATCGCCAGCGTAAGAGCAGTCATAACATCCTCTTTTGTTTTGGCAATAATCTTTAAATTAATTACTGATTTTTTATAAGATTCATTGAGTTTTCTAGGGAGCATTAGCTCCCTTTTTTATTTTAATCTTTGAAATTAAATTTTCGTCTAACTCGAGAATTTCAAATCTATAATTATCTATCTCAATACATAAATTAGCCTGAGGAATTTGATCAAGATATTCAGTTATTAACCCATTTATAGTTTTTGAGCTTGTTTCAGGAATTTCCCAATTAACATAATTATTCAAATCTCTTATTTTAGAATTACCATCAGTCAATATAGACCCATCTTTCAATTTAATAAATTCTCTTTCAAGCTCCTCTTTATCACCACCAAATTTACCCGTAATTTCTTTAAAAATATCTTCAACTGATATTAGGCCTTCAATCTCTCCATATTCATCAACAACAAGAGCAATGCTTTGATTACTAGCTAAGAACTCCCTCAATTGTTTCATTAGCAATGTTGACTGAGATACAAAATAAGTTTTTTGAAGCAATTCATTTATGTCTTTTTGCTCATTAAATTTTTTAAGAAATGCATGAGAATCTTTTAGATGAAGCACACCTATCATGTTATCAATAGAGTCTTTATAGACTGGTAGTCTTGTGTATTCAGTTGATTGAATAATTTTTGTTGCATTTTGGTAATCCATATTTATATCGATACCAATTATTTCTGAAGTAGGGATCATAATATCTTCAACAATCAATTCTTCCATACCAAGAACTGAAGAGAGCATTTTTCTATATTGTTTTGGAATTAGGTCTCCAGATTCCTCAAGAAGTGTTCTAAGTTCTTCGGTATTAAGATTCTCATTTAATGTCGCGTCTTTAGCGTCTAATTTAAATATTTTTAGAATTTGCTTACTTAGGAAGTTTGTAAGAAATATCAAAGGTTTAAAAATGTATACAAGAATATTTAATATAAAAGATGATCTAGTTGCAAAACTCTCAGGTTTAATAGCAGCCATTGTCTTTGGAGTAATTTCTGAGAAAATTAAAATCACAATCGTTAAGATTATTGATCCAAGAACAACGTTTCCTCCGAAGTAATTAAGCATCATTATAGTTACAATTGCCGAAGCTAAAATATTGGCAAAATTATTTCCAACTAATATTGCAGAAAGCAGCTGATCAGGTCTTTTCAAAAGATCCAAAGCTCTTTTAGCACTAGTTTTAGATTTTTTTGATAAGTTTCTTAACTTAATTTTATTCGCAGCCATCATTCCAGTCTCCGAACCAGAAAAAAATCCACTAAGAATTAATAAAAATATTAGTGTTGAAAAAAGAACTATTAACGAAGGATCTTCTTGCATTACGAACCAACCAAATATGAATTCATGTAATACGCACCTAGGACAGCCCACATTGATACAAATAGGCTTCTAGTTGCATATTTAATTGGGAAATTTGCATATTGAACGCCAATAAATGTTATTAAGAATATAATCCAAGCAATGAATGTGAAAATTGCTTTAAATAATAGATTAGCAGTAAAAATAGTTTGCAAAGTAAATCCTGAAACTAAAGCTAATGATAGAAAAATTAATCCTATTCCAAGAAGCTTAAATACGATTTTGTAGTTTCTTTCGACAGAGAAAGGCTCAATGTTTATTAACTCACCTTTTTTAACCTTTCTTACCTTCCTCTCAAGAATAATAATTTCATTGTAGGCAATAAATATGAAAAGTAGGCTTAATCCAGTTACCATAAAATGAATAGTAGGCATAATACTTATAATTTCATAAGTCGCCAAATAAATTAAAACATATGAAAATGCTGCTATAAATCCAGCAAAATACAATGATTTTTCTTTTTGATAAAAGAATCTAATAATAAAGTATATAACTATACTTATAGTTACTTGGGCGATAAAACTCATTAAAAATTAAGATTAATTAAAACTTTGCATAATAATACTATCAATATTAGCAAGGTTACCCTAAAATACACATCTTTTTAAACAAATTTAAATATTTTTTAGTATGGTAATAATAAGATTAGCAAGGAGTGGGGCAAAGAAAAATCCCTATTACTTTATAACTGTTGCTGATGAAAGACGTCCTAGAGACGGAGCATTTATTGAAAGATTAGGTTTTTTTAATCCAACAGCAAATGGGCAAGAGGAAAGACTTAGAATTGATCTTGAAAAAATTGATGAGTGGGTATCAAAGGGTGCACAACTTAGTGAAAGAGTTAGTGCGCTAATTAAAGAAGCTAAATTAACACCAGAGGAATTCGCAGCAAAAGTTGAAGCAAAAAAGGCTAAAGCTGCTGCCAAAAAAGCTGCATTAGCAGAAAAATTAGCAAAAGAAGCTGAGGAAGCTGCTGCTGAAGAGGCTCCTGCAGAGGAAGCACCTGCAGAAGAAGCACTTACAGAAGAAGAAGCTCCAGCCGCTGAAGAAGTACCTGCAGAGGAAGAAGCTCCAGCTGAAGAAGAAGCTCCATCCGAAGAAGCTCCAGCCGAAGAAGAAGCTCCAGCTGAAGAAGTACCTGCAGAGGAAGAAGCTCCAGCTGAAGAAGAAGCTCCATCCGAAGAAGCTCCAGCTGAAGAAGCACCTGCAGAGGAAGAAGCTCCAGCTGAAGAAACACCTGCAGAGGAAGAAGCTCCAGCTGAAGATGATTCTTCAGAAGATGAAAAAAAATAAACAAGTTTGTATTGCCAACATAGGAAAACCTAGAGGTCTTAAGGGAGAATTTTTCCTAAACTCATTCTGCTCTCCAAAGGAAAATATTCTCAACTATATTGATAATATTTTTATAGATAATGAAAATAAATTATCAATCGAATACATTAAAAAAATTAATTCAAAATTTTTAGCTAAACTAAAAAACATAGATAGTGTTGATGAAATTAAAAAATACACCAACATAAAGCTTTATATTTCTTCTGAAAATCTTCCTGAGCTTAAATCTGAAGAGGTATATTGGCATGATTTAAAAGGAATGATCGTGATTGGACTCAATAAAAATGAAATTTTAGGAGAAGTAAAAGAACTTAATAATTTTGGCGCTAATGATTATTTAATAGTTAAACCTACGCCTGATTCAGTTGATGAAAAAGAAAGACTAATACCATTTATAAAAGAAAAATTTATAGACTCTATTGATAAGAAAGAAAGAGTTCTTAAAGTTTATTGGCAAAGCGATTATTAGAATGAATATAAATGTTTTAACAATTTTTCCAGAAATATTTGAAATTTTAAATTCTGGTGTGATTTCAAAAGCTATGAAAAAAGACATATTGTCAATCAAACCTTTGGATATAAGAAAAAACGCTACCAATAAACATAAAAATGTTGATTCAAAGCCATACGGAGGTGGGGAAGGCATGGTTATTATGGCAGAGCCATTGATTAAGACTATTAAAAGTATTGATAAAAGAAAACTTGGACCAGTTATTTATATGTCACCACAGGGACAATTACTAACTCATAAAAAAGTGATTTCATTATCTAAACTCAAAAATATGACAGTAATATGCGGCAGATATGAGGGAATTGATCAACGAGTCATTGATAACTATGTAGATGAGGAAGTATCAATAGGAGATTTTATTTTGAGTGGTGGAGAGTACGCAGCAATATGTTTAATTGATGCAATTTCAAGACATTTACCTGGAACTCTTGGAAATAAGGATTCATATCTGAAAGATACTTTTTCTAATGGATTACTTAAAGAAGATGTTTATGCAAAACCTGAAATTTTTGATTCTAACAAGGTTCCTGAAATATTATTATCCGGAAACCACGAAAAGATAAATGCATGGAAATCTGAGATGTCATTACTTAAAACATTTAAAAAAAGACCAGATTTACTTAAAAAAATAAAATTAACAAAAAAACAAAAAAAACTCTTGGAAGAATGGTCATCTAAGGCTATCCTATAGCCCTTTTTAGGCGAATATTATGAGTGATAGTAAAGAAAACAAGAAAAAAGGTTTTTTTTCCCGATTATTTGGCGGCTCATCCGCGCCTGAAGAACCAAAAAAAGAAGAAACTAGGATAGAAGATACTAGAGAAATTCCTACAAAATCAGCTCTTAACAAAATGAAAAAAGCTGACATAGTTGCGGTAGCAAAAGAAAATGGACTTGAACTAGATATCAATCTAACAAAAGCAAAATTACTAGATGCTTGGGATATTCATTTTAATGAATCACCATCACCAAGCGCAGTTGATGATGCAGCAACAGTAATGGCTGAATCTGCTGCTAGTCAAAAAGAATCTATTGCCGAAGATACTTCAGCCGAAGAAGTAGCTCCTGAAGAAGAAGCAGCTACTGTAGAAGAAGAAGCACCTCCTGTTGAAGAAGAAACACCTGCTGAAGAAGCTGCTCCTGTAGAAGAAGAAGCACCTGCTGAAGAGGCAGCTCCTGAAGAAGAAGCACCTGCTGAAGAGGCGCTTTCAGTTTCTTTAGAAGAGAAAACACCTTCTCAGATAATCAATGAATTTGAATCAAAACAAATGAAAACTGATCTTCCTGAATTCAGACCAGGAGATACTGTTGTTGTATCTGTGAAAGTTAGGGAAGGAGAAAGAACAAGATTACAAGCTTTTGAAGGGGTCGTGATGGGTGTGAAAAAAGCTGGACTAAACTCCTCTTTTATAGTGAGAAAGATTTCAAGTGGAATCGGTGTTGAAAGAACATTCCAAACTCATAGCCCAATGATAGATTCTATCCAAGTAAAAAGAAAAGGTGATGTTCGTCAGGCTAAGTTATTTTATCTTAGAGAAAGATCTGGTAAATCTGCAAGAATTAAAGAACGTCTAGATTAATAAAATGCAAACGTCTAACAGGGAAGATTCTAATCTTAGGTCTTTTTTGAATTATCTTTTAGTAGATAAGGGACTTTCCAATAATACAGCAAAAGCTTACGAAGCCGACATCTCATCTTTTTTTCAATGGCTGGATAATGAAGATCTTAAATATAAAAATCTTCAAGAGGATCATATTAATCAATATATATCATTCTTATTTCAAAGGAAGATGAGAAGTTCCTCAGTTAATAGAAAAATATCATCAATCAAATCTTTTTATATATTTTTAGTTAAAAGAAATTTTGTAAAAAATTCTCCACTAAACGACTTAGTTACTCCAAAGCAAGAGAAATATTTACCAGAGTCTATGTCAGAAGCTGAAGTTGATAAATTACTTAACAGTCCCGATGTCTCAAATAAAATTGAAAATAGGGATAAGGCAATGATTGAAATGTTATACGCTACAGGTATGAGAATATCTGAGTTAGTAAATCTAAAGATGACTGATGTTGATATGAAAAGATGTGTAGTAAAAGTTTTTGGGAAAGGATCTAAAGAGAGATTAGTTCCTTTTGGAGAAACAGCTCTAGATTCTTTGAGATCATATTTAAATGAAAGAGAGCAATCTTCATCAAAGGAAATTTTTCTTTCGAATAGAGGAAAAAAAATGACTAGAGTTGCATTTTGGCAAAGAGTGAAGGTTTATCTTATAAGAGAGAATTTAAAGAATTCCATATCTCCACATACTTTAAGACATGCGTTTGCAACACACTTACTAAACAGAGGGGCTGATCTTAGATCTGTTCAACTTCTTTTGGGTCATAGTGACTTATCAACCACTCAAATATATACTCATATAGCAAAACAAAGGTTAAGTGATGTTCTTAAAAAACATCATCCAAGAGGTTAATATGCTTAAAAATTATTTCGCATTTTCACTTTTATTATTAATTTCACTAAATACTTTGTCGCAAGGTACTATAAGTGAAAATAATATTGATAGATGTAAACATGAGAATTGTTACAAAGATCAAATTGAAAAAATTATTTCTCTAATTCTTCCAGAAGGCTCACAAATTGAGTCTATTGAAAAATCAGAATTTCCAGGCATTTATAAAGTTTATTTTGGTGATTTGCAGCCAATTTATGTATCTGAAGATGGAAGATATTTTTTATATGGTCAAATGTTTAAGATTGATTTGCAGACAGCAAACGTAGGTGCAGATTTATATGGATCATACAAAAGTCTTGAACCTACTGTAAAAAATTTAACTGATTTGGACATGTTTGAAAAAAGACGATCATTGATGAAAGAAATTCAGGAAAGTGAATTAATAACCTTTAAAGCAGTTAACGAAAAGCATAGTTTAACTATTTTTACTGATGTAGATTGTGGATATTGTCGAAAATTACATAAGCAAATCAAAGAATATAATGATTTAGGCATTAGCATTAAATATGCTGCATTTCCAAGGTCAGGTTTGGGAACTGATACATTTACAAAAATGGTAGGTGCATGGTGCTCAGAGGATACAAAAAAAGTTCTTACTAGTCTAAAAGATGGAAAGGAGCCAAGGTTAGATTTTTGTGAATCTCAACCTGTAGCAAAACATTATGCTATTGGAAAAAAAATAGGTATTACAGGTACTCCTGCAATTATTACAAATGAAGGTGAACTTTTACCTGGATATTATTCACCACAAGATTTACTTAAAAAACTAAAGAGTTAAAAATGAATAAGTTAAGAGTAGGAATATGCGGGTGGGGAAATGTTGCTACGGGCCTTTTTAAAACCCTGCAAACTAATTCAGTTGAAATTAAAAAAAGAAGTAATCTGGAAATTGAAATTATTGCAATTGGAGCAAGACGAGATAATCCTAAATGTGATCCAGGTAATGTAATTATAGAAAGAGATATTTTTAAAATTATTGATCATGATATCGATGTTATTGTTGAGCTTATTGGTGGCGTTGATGTTGCTCGCGATCTAATTCTCAAAGCACTCAATGCTAAAAAACACGTAGTTACTGCTAACAAGGCGGTTATATTTAATCACGGAGATGAGCTTTTTAGTGTAGCAAACAAAAACGGCGTAAAGCTACTTTATGAGTCTTCTGTTTGTGCAGGCACACCTATAATTAAACTTCTTAATCAGGAGCTTGCTGCGAGTAAAATCTCTAAAATCTCAGGCATGTTAAATGGCACCTCTAATTTTATTTTATCCAATATGGAAAAGGGCATGGAATTTGAACCAACTTTAAAACTTGCTCAAGAAAAGGGATACGCTGAACCTGACCCTTCATTTGATATTGAAGGTACAGATGCTGCGCACAAAATAGGTATATTGTCTTCACTAGCATTTGGAAGTTCCCTACCTCCAAAAGATTTTTATATTGAGGGTATTAATGGAATTCATAAAGATGACTTTAAGTATGCCTATGAAATGGGTTATACAATTAAACATCTAGCAATTGCAAAATCAACGAATAACTCAATCGATTTAAGAGCTCACCCATCTCTTGTGAAGCTTGATTCATACCTTGCTAACTTAAAAGGAGTTAGGAATGGTATTGAAGTAGAAACTGACTTATTGGGTACTCTCCATATTGCAGGATCAGGAGCTGGACAGGAAGCCACTGCTTCTGGTGTTATTTCTGATTTAATTTATTTATCAGGTTCAAAAATGAGAGAAGTTAATAATATTAATGAGAGCATTGAGCTGATTGATTTTATTGATTTAGACTTTCAATATTATTTTTATATTGAAGCAAGTGATGTATCTGGTGTGATGGCTTCTATTTCAACTATTTTTGCAGATAAAGATGTCAGCATTGAGTCAATCAGTCAAAAAGAAAATCTTAACGATGACTTAGTGCCAATTATAATTATTACAGATCCTTTTAAAGAAAAAGACTATCAAGAATTAGTTGATAATCTACTGGATTTGGATTCAGTAAATAAAATAAGGTCTATTAGGATCGAACCACAATAAAATGTTATTTCATAGCACAAGGGGTAATGATAATAACAAGACCTTTGAAGAGGTTTTGATGCAAGGTCTAGCAGATGATGGCGGTCTATTTATGCCTGATTCTTGGCCTCAAGTGGACTTAGACCACTTAAAAAGTCTTAAATCTTTTATTGATGTAGCAAAATATATTGTGCCAATGTACACAGATTCATCATTTTCAAAAGATGAAGTGCATGAGGTATTAGAAAACACTTGGCATGACTTTGAAGAAAAAGATTATTTAAAAATTGTTGATATAAATAAATCTCTGTCTGTGCTTGAGTTGTTTCATGGTCCTACCGCAGCATTTAAAGACTTTGGATTACAACTTGCTGCCGCGTTCTTTAATAAAACATTGGTAGATCAAAATAAAACTGCCATTGTTTTTGGTGCCACCTCTGGTGATACCGGATCAGCAGCGATTGATGCTTGCAAAGAATTTAGGGCCATTAAAAGCTTTATTCTTATACCAGATGGCAATATGTCAGAGATTCAAAGAAAACAAATGACTACTGTAGATAAATCAAATGTTTTTCCCATTCTTGCAAGCGGAACTTTTGATGATTGTCAGGATGTTGTAAAAAAGGGGTTTAAAGATAGATCTTTCCTTAAAGATAGTCAGTATCTGTTGGCAGTAAATTCAATAAATTGGGTGAGAATTATAGGTCAAATATGTTATTACTTTTATGCTGCATTAAAAGCAAATGAATTTTCAAAACCATTAAATTTTTCAGTTCCAACAGGCAACTTTGGAAATGTGTTTGCATGCTACGCAGCTTCAAAAATGGGAATGCCACTGTCAAAAATAATCGTTGCAGTTAATAGCAATGATATTTTACATAGGTTCTTTAAAGATAATGATTATTCTAAAAACAAGGTAAGTGAAACAATTTCACCAAGCATGGATATTAGCGTTGCAAGCAATTTTGAAAGATTAATTTATGATTTATACCTTGATAGGGATTCAGACAAGTGCTCAAATTTATATTCTAAATTTCCTACAGAAAGCATCAGGTTAGATGAAGACATTTGGAAAAAGTCAGCAAGTCTTTTCTTGAGCTATAGCATTGATGATAACTCAACATTCAAATGCATGAAAACATACTTCGAAAATTCAGGCTACATAATGGATCCTCATACAGCTGTAGCTGCTGATGCGGTAACTAAGCTTAATGATAGATTAGAAAATAATACAATTATCTTGGCAACAGCTCATCCAGCTAAATTTCCAAATGCTCTCGAAAAAGCTGGTATTAATTTAACAAATGTACCTAAAAATTTGCAAAAGGTTCTAAATAAGAAAGAAATTTCATTTAAATTAAGCCCATTTGATAATTCAATTTTTGAATTTATAAAAGATAATAATTAATTATGGACTTTCAAGAGTTAAAACTTTCTTTGTCCGAAATGGAAGCAAGATTGCAAGATATTAAAGACAATATTCTTCTTATCGACAATAAAAAAACAAGATTAAATGAAATCGATAGCGAACTATCGAAAGAAGAGGTATGGTCTGATTTAGAACTTTCACAAAAACTCAGCAAAGAAAAAACAACATTAGAAAAAAGTATAAAATCATTTGATGACGTATCTAGAAAACTCTCTGATTCAGTTGTTCTGCTCGAAGTATCTATTGAAGAAAATGATGATAGCTCAATAGAAGATATTTTAAATGAAAGAAATGAAATTATGTCCGCACTTGAAGAGCTTGAATTTAGCAAAATGTTTGGCAATAAAATGGATCCATCATCTGCATTTGTGGAAATTCAATCAGGTTCAGGAGGAACTGAAGCACAAGATTGGGCTGAAATGCTTTTAAGAATGTATACCAAGTGGGCGGAAAGTAGGGGTTTTGCTACTGATTTGGTTGAAATATCTCATGGTGATGTTGCTGGCATAAAGTCAGCCTCACTCTATGTTGATGGTGACCATGCATATGGATGGCTCAGAACTGAAACTGGAATACATAGACTGGTAAGGAAATCTCCATTTGATTCAGGAAATAGAAGACATACTTCATTTGCCTCAGTATTTATATCACCTGAAATAGACGATTCCATTGAGATTAACATAAACAAAGCAGATTTAAGAGTAGATACCTATAGAGCATCAGGAGCTGGTGGACAACATGTAAACAAAACAGACTCAGCTGTAAGATTAACCCATGTTCCAACTGGACTGGTTGCTCAATCACAAAGTGATAGATCTCAACATAAAAACAAAGAAAATGCATTAAAACAATTAAAATCTAAGCTTTACGAGTTAGAATTACAAAAGCAAAATGAAGAACAGCAAATTCTTGAAGACAGTAAGTCAGATATAGGATGGGGTAGTCAAATTAGATCATATGTACTGGATCAGTCAAGAATCAAGGATTTGAGAACAAATTATGAAACAGGAAATACAACAGCGGTTTTAAATGGTGATTTAGATGATTTTATGAAATCATCCCTAAAAGCAGGCATATAAATGGATAAAGAAAATATAAGTGGCGAAAAAGCCCTCATTGAAGAGAGACGTAAAAAGTTAGATCAACTTCGAGATAGAGGAGATGCATACGGCAATTCATTTAAACCAAAAAATAATGCATTAAGTCTTCATGAAGAATATGGTGACGTCTCAAAAGACGATCTAGCAGAAAAGAATATCAAAGATATTTCTGTGGCTGGTCGAATTGTCTTAAAAAGAGTTATGGGTAATGCTAGTTTCGCAACTTTACGAGATGCATCTGGCGATATTCAAATCTATGTAACAAAAAATAATGTTGATGAGAGTGTTTATGAAGATTTTAAAACATGGGATCTTGGAGATATTGTTGGCGTATCAGGCTCTCTGTTTCGTACTAAAACAAATGAGTTAACCATAGATGTATGGGATTTAGAGATGATAACTAAATCATTAAGACCAATGCCCGAAAAATTTAAGGGTTTAACAGATATAGAAGCAAGGTATAGACAAAGATACCTAGACTTAATGACAAATAATGATACAAAGAAAGTTTTCATTAAAAGAACAAAAATAATTGATTCTCTAAGAAAGAAAATGAACGAATCTGGCTATTTAGAAGTTGAGACACCAATGATGCATCCTTTAGCTGGTGGTGCAGTAGCACGCCCATTTGTAACTCAACATAATGCCCTCGGACAAGATCTTTATTTAAGGATTGCGCCAGAACTATATTTAAAAAGATTATTAGTTGGAGGTTTTGAACGCGTTTTTGAAATTAATAGAAGTTTTAGAAATGAAGGCTTATCTACTAAACATAATCCAGAATTTACCATGATGGAGTGGTATCAAGCTTATGCAAGCATGCAAGATCAAATGGATCTAACAAAAGATATTATTTTAAATGCTTCTAAAGCAGCTGATTGTGAATCGAAAATTAAATGGGGAGATATTGAGGTTGATCTAAATAATTTTAAACAATCAACTCTTTCAGATTTAGTTTTAGAGTTTAATAAAGAATTAGGTAAAGATGATTTAAGTGATAAGAAAAAACTTCAAAATTTTCTAACCAGCAATAAAGTAAAAGTTGAGAAAAGTTGGGGTATTGGCAGAATTCTTCTAGAGGTATTTGAAGCAACTGTAGAAGGTAAACTAATCGATCCAACATTTGTTACAGAATATCCTGTTGAAGTTTCGCCATTATCAAGACGAAATGAAGAAAATCCAGATTATGCCGATCGATTTGAATTATTTATTGGTGGAAAAGAGTTTGCTAATGGTTTTTGTGAACTTAATGATCCTGATGATCAAGCTACTAGATTTGAAGAACAAGTGGCTGCAAAAGACTCTGGAGATAAAGAAGCTATGGACTATGATCAAGACTATATTACGGCACTTGAACACGGCATGCCGCCAGCAGTAGGAGTCGGAATGGGTGTAGATAGGCTAGTAATGTTATTGACTAATCAGTCTTCTATTAGAGATGTGTTGTTATTTCCCCAATTGAAATCTTAGTTTAAATTTATCACCATCTAAACTTATCAAAATTTTCAGGATTAGCCCAACCCTTTGGGTTGTTCCAGGTTCTTTTGTTGTTATAAGTTTTTAAATTATATGAGAAACATTTTAATTTATTATTTTTATCAATTAATTCTGTTTGAAAGCCAAGTTTAAGCATAACTTCATTTGTTTCTTGATCATTTTCAAAGCTGGTAAAAATTGCAACTTTATGACTTAAAAGATTTTTTATTGTTCCAATATTCGATTCAGACGCATGTATATCATCCAAGATAATAAACAAATCAAAGTTTTCATCTGATAATTTTTCAATATTGGGACCAATAGATAATCCATTAACACTTAATTTTTCTATTCTTTTAATAAGCTTAGACACATCTTGTGATGTCAGTATGAAAATATTTTTTGGATTTTCATCTTCAATAATATTTGTAATATAACTATGAAGAATTTTTTCTTTTTTTGTCATTTTAAGAGATGTTTTACGGCTTCTCTTTCTGATAAAAGTTCATCTATAGATATCTTAAATTTAGATTTTGCAAACTCAGATAATGAGATGTCTCTTTTAATTTCTATTGATCCATCATCCAAAGTAATTAAGGGATAACCACAGATAATGCCCTCAGGAACATCATATGCGCCATCACTTGCAATTGCTGCACTAAAACAATCACCTGAATCAGTTGGGTTTTCGCAAGCAATAACAGTATCTATTGCTGCTTTTGCTGCAGATGTCGCAGAAGATGCGCCTCTGGCATCTATAACCGCTTTTCCTCTTTGTTGCACTGTGGGAATGAATTCAGATTCTATCCAATTCATATCATTTATTACTTCGCTACCTAGCTTTTCAGCGATTAGTGCATTTTCTGAGTCAGGATACATAGTTGGACTATGATTTCCCCAAATAATCATATTTTTAACATTAGAAACATTATTGTTTGTTTTTTTCGCAAGAATAGACTTAGCTCTATTAGAATCTAGCATTGTCATTGCCATCCAAAGTTGATTATCATTGTTAGCAGCATCTTTTCCAATGAAAGCATTCGTATTTGCAGGATTACCAACAACTAAGATCTTAGCATCATCTTTTCCATATTTTCCAATTGCTTCACCTTGTTGAACAAAAATACCGCCATTAATACTTAAAAGATCTGATCTTTCTTCAATTTTCTTTCCTTTATATACAATACCTCTAGGTATACTTCCAACTAGCAAGAACCAGTCAGCATCTTTTGATGCTTCTTCAAAGTTATCGGTATATGTAACTTTACCCATTTTTGGAAAATAAGAATCTTCAAGCTCCATGACCAAACCCTTTAACTTATCAACAACTTGAGGAATTTCAACTAATGCAAGATCAACGATTTTATCTCCAAATGTATTTCCATCGACTAATCTTGGTATTAAAGAATAGGCAATTTGTCCTGCAGCTCCAGTAACAACAACTTTTATAGATTTACTCATTAAAAACCCTTTTAAAAAACTGATGATACATTATATTCTTAAATTGAATTGGAATCCTTAGTTTTATATCGTAGTAAATGGGATTTTTTTTGATTAAAATATCTCCAATTCGATTTCAAATTTACTTTATTATTTTGGAGAAAGAACATGTCAATTAGATTTGATGATAGGGTAGCAATTGTTACAGGTGCTGGTGGCGGTATAGGTAAAGAACATGCACTTGAGTTAGCAAGACGAGGAGCAAAAGTTGTTGTAAATGATCTTGGTGGAAGTGTTGATGGTAGTGGTGCCAGTGATGCGGCAAATGAGGTCGTAGATATTATTAAATCTGAAGGTGGCGAAGCTATTGCAAATGGTGCTAGTGTCACCGATCTGGATGCAGTAAAAGAAATGACTAATCAAACCATGGAAAAGTGGGGAAGAATAGATATTTTGATAAATAATGCTGGAATTCTTAGAGATAAAAGTTTTCATAAAGTAACTCTTGAAGATTTTAATTTGGTAATGGATGTTCATTTTCAAGGAAGCTTAAATTGCACACATACAATTTTTCCTATTATGAGAGAACAAGAGTATGGCCGCATTGTTTTTACAAGCTCCTCGAGCGGTGTTTTTGGTAACTTTGGCCAAACTAACTACGGCTCTGCAAAGATGGCAATGGTCGGCCTTATGAATACACTAAAAATTGAAGGTCAAAGTAAAAATGTTTTTACAAATTCTATTACACCTGTTGCTTATACAAGAATGACTGAGGGTTTAATTCCAGAAGACTTTGGCAAAAATCTTCAACCAGAATTTGTTACACCTGCAGTTATCTATTTATCTAGTGAAAATGCACCTAACGGAGCTATTATGGCTGCTGGTGCAGGAGTTTTCTCTAGAATATTTATACATGAAACAATGGGAGTATCTTTGGGTATGGGTGAAGATATGACGCCTGAAAACATCGAAGCTAATTGGGACAAAATTTCTGATATGACAGATGCACGCGCTCTTCAAAATGGAGGAGAACAAACTCTTAAATTTTTTGAATTAATCAACAAATAGCTTTATCAAGCAAAGCTTGGTCTTTTTGCAATATTATTTATGTAATTAGACAAATTTTTATAATCATTTATATCTATCTTGTTTAGACGCACAAGAAACTGAAGTGATGTTACAGCTTGGATGTCAGCATATGAAAACTTATTGCAGGCT
>LULI01000284.1_pt1 | contig 16022 bp, 17 predicted proteins | sample 728191 | NCBI WGS metagenome assembly LULI01 (sample SAMN03860293, study PRJNA289734) | marine metagenome | biome: seawater column; feature: ocean; material: water; isolation source: Red Sea water column Station 169 - depth 50m | place: Saudi Arabia: Red Sea | collected 2011-10-15 | depth 50 m | reverse complement strand
ACTCTCAACTCTTCTAACTATACCACTAATCATTCTATCAACTCTTTCATTGTCAACTGGTCTTTTTCTTAGAGCTATTTGCACTGATCTTTCTAGTTTATCACGATCAAATGGGACTTTCTTTCCTGATTTTTTAAGAACAGTCAGTTCCCTCAATTGTATACGTTCAAATGTTGTAAAGCGTGCACCACATGCAGAGCAAAACCTTCTTCTTCTTATAGCAGAATTGTCCTCCGTAGCTCGAGAGTCCTTAACTTGGGTATCATTATTTCCACAAAATGGACACTTCATATTGTCACCTAATTATAAATTGGAAATTGATTACAGAGATTTATCACTTTCTCTTTTACTATTTTTTCAACTTTACTATTATCATTTGGGTTTTGTTTTAATCCTGATAACGTTTCAAGGATTAAATTTCCAACAGTTTCAAATTCCTTTTCTTTAAAACCTCTTGTTGTAGCAGCAGGAGTCCCCAATCTGATTCCAGAAGTTATTTTTGGGGGTTTCGGGTCCTTTGGTATTCCGTTTTTATTACATGTAATGTGAGCTTCCTCAAGACTTGTTGAAGCGGCATCGCCTGTCAGCTCCATTGGGGTTAAATCAACTAATATTAGATGCGTGTCTGTACCTCCAGAAACAATTTTGAGACCACCATCTACTAGTGTTTGACTAAGAGTTTGAGCATTTTTAATAACTTGTTTTATATATTCTTTAAATTCTGGTTTTAGAGCTTCACCAAAGGCAACAGCTTTACCTGCTATTACATGCATTAGAGGTCCACCTTGATACCCTGGGAATACAGCTGAATTAAATTTTTTGCCTAAGTCTTTATTATTAGAAAGTATCATGCCACCTCTAGCACCTCTTATTGTTTTGTGAGTTGTCGAAGTAACAACATCTGCAAATTCTATAGGATTAGGATACTCTTCAGCTGCAACTAATCCTGAAAAGTGAGCCATATCTACATGCAGATATGCTCCTACCAAGTCACAAATTTCACGAAATCTTTTGAAGTCTATAATTCTCGAGTAAGCACTTCCTCCTGCAATTATTATTTTAGGTTTATGTTCTTTTGCGAGCGACTCAACTTCGTCATAATTTATCAACCCTTCATCATCCAATCCATACTGAACTGCATTAAACCATTTTCCTGACATGGATGGTGCTGACCCATGAGTTAAATGTCCACCAGCATCCAAGCTCATACCTAAAATTGTATCTCCTGGTTTTATTAGAGCTAACATAACCGCGCCATTAGCCTGCGCTCCTGAATGAGGCTGTACATTAGCATATTCGCATTTATAGAGTTTTTTTAGTCTCTGAATTGCAAGGTCCTCAGCAATATCAACAAATTCACAGCCTCCATAATAACGGGCAGCCGTATACCCTTCTGCATATTTATTTGTTAATACAGATCCTTGAGCTTCTAATACGGCTTTTGAAACTATATTTTCTGATGCAATTAACTCAATCTGATTTTGTTGTCTTGAAAGTTCTTTGTTTATTGCTTCATGAATTTCGTTATCAATTTCTTGAAGTGGAGATGAAAAAAAAGTCATATAATTATCCTATTTTATTTATTCTAGCAGCGTGACGGCTACCCTCAAAGTCCGTATTTAAGAATGTTTCAACTAGACTTATCGCTGTATCTTCATCTATAACACGGGCGCCTAAAGTCAAAATATTTGCATCATTATGTTCCCTAGCTAATTTTGTAACCTCACTGTTATAACAAAGAGCAGCTCTAATCCCAGGTTTTTTATTTGCTGCCATTGCCATCCCTTGGCCAGTTCCACAAACTAATACGCCCTTATGAGCTTTTTCATTTAAAATATCATTTGTAACTTTTGAAGCGTAGTCAGGATAATCTACTGGATCTTTTTTATCTGGTCCTCTATCAATAACATCAACTCCACAATCTAAAAGGCGTTTAATTATTTGATCTTTTAGATCAAAACCTGCGTGGTCTGAAGCAATAGATACTTTAGTTTGTTCACTCATATAGGATATTATTAAACTAATTATACTAAATCTTGTATATAAAAAAATACAATAATTAATTCCAAAGAGACTTTTTTTGTAAGACTTTTTTTAAAGTTGTCGGTTTATCTGTCATTATACCGTCAACATTTATATTTATTAGATCTATCATCTGGTTTTCATCATTAATTGTCCAGACATGTATTTTTTTTCCAAGACTATGAACATGCTCGACTAGATCACTAGTAACAATTCTAAAGCCCATATATGTCATAGGTATTTGAAGACATGGAATACTATTATCATAGATAGAAAAAAATCTATTAAGAAAAAATAATATGGTCTCACTCTTAGTCATGGATGAACATAGATTATCTTTAAACTCATTTCTCAAAATATCTATCTTAGTATTACTAAATGAACCAATACATATCCTGTCAATATTTTTCATAGATTTTAATTTATCTTTCAATAAGTGTGCGGACTCTAAACTTTTGGGTTCAATATTAAAATTGATCTCAGGCCAAGAAGACAAGGCCTCGTCAAGTAATGGGATTGTATGTGTCTCAAAAATTTTTATATTTTTTAACTCTTCATAATTTAAATTTTCTATTTTTTCATCTAGGCCAAGAATTCTTTTTAAATCTGGATCATGAAATATTATTAACTTATTATCTTTTGTATGCCTCACATCTGTTTCGATGTGCCGATATCCTAAATTAATTGAATTATTGAATGCATCTAAAGTATTTTCACAAAAATCATAGGAACCGCCACGATGTGCGAATGGAATAAAATTATAATTGTCTAAAAATTTAAAAGACATATATATACTGAATTATGTTACTTAATTTTATAACTATATTAGGCTTCAATTTTATCGTCATCACTATTTTGTGGATATCATCCCTTAAAACTAAAAGAGCAGATTTTATTGATATTTACTGGGGTCCTAGTTTCTTTTTTTCATTTCTGTTGGCTCTGGTAATAAATAATTCATTTTCTATAACTGAAATAATATGCTTATTTCTAATAACAATATGGGGTTTTAGACTTGGTATCTATCTTTTAATTAGAAATGTTAATAAGACTGAGGATATTAGATATGTTAAAATTAGAGAAGCTAGAGGAGATATTGGTCTTTATTTAACAGCTTACTTAATCCAAATAATTTTAATTCCAATTATATCATTGCCCCTGATCAGCATTTTAGACATTAGTATTGATCTAAGTTTTGTCCATTGGGTAGGTATATTGATAGCACTTTCAGGAATTCTTATTGAAACGATAGCTGATATACAATTATCCAAATTTAAATTAGATCAAAATAATATTAATAAAGTTATGGATAAAGGGCTTTGGTATTATTCAAGACACCCTAATTATTTCGGGGATAGTCTATTTTGGTGGGGTATTACAATTTACTGTTTTGCATTATCCAACAATTTATTAATTTTTATTGCTCCAATAATAATGACTTACTTATTACTTAGGGTTTCTGGTGTGACTATGTTAGAAAATAGATTATCAAAAAAGAAGGATGGTTATACTGAGTATATAAACTCTACTAGCTCTTTTATAATATTGCCAAAGAAAAAATCTAAATGAGTGTATCAGAACTTAAATATCCAAAAAATAGGTTGCGACGAACTCGTCAAGCTAAATGGATTAGAAACCTTACTCAAGAAAGTATGCTTAGTTCAAACGATTTAGTATGGCCAGTTTTTGTATGTGAAGGAAACAATATCAAAGATGAAATTCAATCAATGCCTAATGTTTATAGGTATTCGATAGACAATTTAAATGAGGTCTATGATATTGCTAGTGAGCATAAAATAAATCTTATAGCTGTATTTCCGTTCACGCCTCAGGAGCTAAAAACAAAATATGGAGATGAAGCACTAAATCCAGATAATTTAGTTTGTAGGTCTCTTGAAAAGCTTAAAAGTCATAAGTCTGACTTTGGTATTATGTGCGATGTTGCATTAGATCCATATACAGATCATGGCCATGATGGATTATTAAGCGATGAAGGTAAGATTCTAAACGACGAAACTAATGGTGTTTTAGTTAAACAATCTATCCTGCTTGCTGAACATGGTGCAGATATAATTGCCCCTTCAGATATGATGGATGGTAGGATTGGCATGATTAGAGACGAGTTAGAAAAAAATAAATTTGTGGATACTCTCATTTTGTCTTATGCAGCAAAATATTCATCAAGCATGTATGCGCCATTTAGAGATGCTGTTGGCTCATCCAAGAATTTAAAGACAGATAAAAAAACTTACCAGATGAATATATTGAATTCTGATGAAGCAATCAGGGAGGCATCAATGGACATAGCTGAAGGGGCCGATATGATAATGGTAAAGCCTGGAATTAGCTATTTGGACATCATATACAGAATTAAGAATGAACTTAAGTATCCCACATTTGCCTACCAAGTTTCAGGTGAGTACTCACTCATTAAATTCGGATCACAACAAGGTATAATTAACGAAGAAACTATGGTTATAGAACAATTGTCTTCATTCAAAAGAGCAGGAGCAGATGCAATAATTACTTATTATGCGCCTGAAGTTTCAAAATTTTTAAAACTAATTGATTAAACGTTTTATTAAACTTGATGTATCAAGTTTATTTCCGCCTAAATCTTGAATATCGCTATAGAATTTATCGACAATTTTAGTCACCTCTAAATTAATGCCATGTGTATCTGCTTCTGCAAATGCAATTGAAAGATCTTTTCTCATTAAATCAACTGCAAAACCAAAGTCGAATTCTCCCGCTACCATTGATTTAAAACGATTATCCATTTGCCATGATTGTGCTGCGCCTGATGAAATTACTTCCAATACATCATCAGGGTTTAAATCGGTCTGCTTCATAAAATAAATAGACTCTGATAAGCCTTGAACTAGTCCTGCAATACAAATTTGATTAATTATTTTCGTTAGCTGACCAGATCCTGAAGTACCCATATATTTTATTTTTTTTCCATATGATCCTAATATTTCAATACTTCTTTCATATGCCTTCTCTGAACCTCCAATCATTATACTTAATTGGCCTTTTTCCGCTCCCGCTTGTCCACCTGATATTGGGGCATCAAGGAAACTAACACCTAAATTTTCTAAGTTTTTTTCTACTTCTCTTACAATTCTTGGTGATACAGTTGAATGATCAATGAATATTGACTTTTCTTTAAGAGAGTTTAGGCACCCTTTATCTATTGAGGTTATTTCTTTTAAATCTTCATCGTTGCCTACACATGAAATAATAAAATCATATTTTTGATTAGTTTCTGATAATTTATCAATAACTTTCCCTTTATAATTTTTGATCCAGTTATCACATTTACTTTTTGTACGATTATAAATAGAAACATCATGTTTTTTTGATAGGTAGCCAGCCATTGGAGAGCCCATTTTCCCAATCCCTATAAAAAGAATGTTATACATTGAAAATATCCATCATTCTTTGCATAGAGCTTATGGTTACAAGCAAAGGCATCCTAAATAATCTTCCTCCAGGAAAATTTTTGTGTTTAATCTTTTCAAATGCCTCGAGCTCCTTTGTTTTTTCACTTACCATATTTTCTGCTAAAATCTTTCCAGCAATTCCAGTTAATGCAACTCCATGTCCTGAGAAGCCTTGAGCATAATAAATTTTATCATTCACCATCCCAATGTCAGGCACTCTATTCATTGTTAACGCTATTAATCCACCCCAGATATAGTCAATTTTTAATTCACTTAAATTTGGATACACTTTATTTAATTGCCTCTTGGTTCTTTTTTTTAATCCCTCTACAATCTTTAGTGAATAGCCTACTGCACCACCAAATATCATTCTCTTGCTGTCAGATAATCTATAATAATTTAAATCAAAATTTGTATCACTAACGCAATAATCGTTTGGCAGTATTTCTCTCTGTAAATTTTGACTTAATGGCTCAGTACAGACAATATAAGTAGCACATGGCATTATTCTATTTTCAATACCTAAATTTAGACCTTTTATATAGGCGTTGCAACATACTGCTATTTTTTTAGCTTTTACCATCCCTCTATCTGTAAGAACCTCAACCGCATGACTTGTTTGATTAATCTTAGTAACCACAGATCTTTCATAGAGTTTTACATTTAATTTTTCTGCCGCTTTTACCAAACCCAATGCATATTTAATTGGATGTAAATGCCCCGCCCCTTTATCAAGGACACCCCCGTAGTAAAGTGATGAACCAATTTCTTTATCGACACTATTTTTGTCAAGGAGTTCTAAATTATTATAGTTGTATGTTTTTATTTTATACTCTCTATTTTCTTCATACTCTCTAAGTTTGGCAGCGCTAGTAGCGGCACTAATTCCCCCATTTTTTTTATCACATTCAATGCCAAATTCCCTTATTCTGTCATCAATTAAATCTACAGAAGCTTGAGATATATCCCAGATTTGCCTTGCAAGTTTAATTCCATATTTCTTCTCAATTACGTCTATACCCCATGATACGTCATTCCAGATTTGGCCTCCATTTCTGCCCGAAGCGCCCCATCCAAATAAATTTTGCTCAATTACAATTACCTTTAGTCCTTTTTTTGCAGCCTCAATAGCTGTTGATAGTCCTGAAAAGCCTCCGCCGACTACACAGATGTCACACTCATGATTATCAATTAGTTGATCATAAGGTTTCTTTAGGGTCTCTATATTTTGTGCATAGTAACTGTCTGGATAGTTTTCCATATAAAACTAAGATAGATATTAAATTTTGGAATGTAAACTTTTAGGTTCAATTTTACCAGCATGAGCTCTTTTACCCAGCCATTTTTTTATTTCATTGGCCGCCAAAAGAGTTTTACCATTATTCTCATTTAAAATACCTTCCTTAGAGTCAAAGCAAATACCGCTCAAAGTTTTTCCACTTTTGAATTTCTGTAATGTCACCCCTCTTCCTTTTTGCATTAAAGGTATTTCTGAATGATCAAAAATTAGAAGTTTTACCGCTTTCTTTTCACCACTAAAAACAGCTATTAAGTCTCCTTTTTTTTGAAAACAGGAGATGGCTTTTTCATTACCTTTTAAATTCATAACCCTTTTCCCCGATTTAGTAGACGCCATTAAATCTGAGGTATTTACGAAAAATCCCTTGCCTGCACTACTGGTAATTAGATATTCCTTCTCTTGCTCATAAGTAGTTGCAAATAAAATTTCTTCATTATCATTTTTATCTATCAATAGACTGACAGGATCGCCAAAACCTCTTCCTGCAGATATTTTGTTACAATTAATTGTATAAAATTTACCTAAAGTAGAAAAAAGCAGAAGTTTACTATTATTTTTTAATTTTATAATAAATTTCTCAGCATCTCCTTCTTTATACTTCACGTTTGTATAATCATCCTGATGTCCTTTTATGGTTTTTATCCATCCATTTTTTGAGAGTATCACTGTTACGGGATCTTTACTTTCAAATTCTTCAGTCGAGTAGTCAATTTCTTTATATTCTGTATTAACAACAGTTTTTCTATTTGTAGCATTTTCATCTTTTGAAAATATTTCTAAACTTTTTGTGAATTCTAAATTTAATTCCTTTATTTGCTCTTTTTTTGATTTTAGTAGTTTGTTTAATTCTTTCTTGTATGTATTCAAATCTTCATTTTCTTTTTTAATTTCTTTTTCTTCTAATTTTTTTAATTGCCTTAGCCTCATTGCCAATATTGCTTCGGCTTGCCTCTTATTTATTCTAAATACGCTAATCAACTTTTTCTCAGGATCTGCTTCTGTTCTAATAATTTTAATTACTTTGTTTAAATTTTTATAAACTATTAAAAAACCTTTGAGTATTTCAAGCCTATTCTCAGTTTGAATTAATCGATACTTTGTTCTTCTTTTTAAAACATTAAACCGATGGTCAATAAATGATTTTAAGCTCTCTTTAAGTGAAAATAATTTTGGCTCGAGTTTGTGATTGATTGCATTAAAATTGATGGCGTATCTAATTTCTAAATCTGAATTCTTACATAAGTCCTCAAAAATTACTTCAGCTTTAAAACTTCTATTTTTTGGAATGAGAACTATTCTGATGTCTTCTGCAGACTCATCTTGAATTGCCTCTAGGTAATTTGCTTTCTTATTATCAATAAGATCAGATATTTTTTCTATAATTCTGGCTTTATTTACTTGATAGGGAATTTCATAGACGATAATTTGATATTGACCTCTTCCAAGGTCTTCTTTTTTCCATCTTGCCCGAAGCCTTATTGTTCCCTTTCCTTTGACATAGGCATCTTTCAATGCATCATCACTATCAATGATTTCTCCTCCTGTTGGAAAATCTGGTCCTGGAATAAGCTTTAGTAATTGTGAGTTAGTATAATTTGGATTTTTTAATAATTTTGATAAAGCCTTAAACAATTCATTGATGTTATGGGGAGGAATATTTGTCGCCATTCCAACTGCAATTCCTGAACTTCCATTAGCTAGCAAATTTGGAAACGCTGATGGAAGAACTATTGGCTCGTGATCGATGCCATCATATGTATTAATATAATCAATGGTATCCTCTGATATATCTTTTAGCATTAGCTCTGCTAACGCAGTCAATCTTGCCTCTGTATATCTCATTGCAGCTGCATTATCTCCATCAATGTTGCCAAAATTTCCTTGGCCATCAACTAACGGATACCTTGTTGAAAAATTCTGAGCTAATCTCACGAGTGCTTCATAAACAGACTGATCTCCGTGTGGGTGAAATTTACCAATTACATCACCAACTATTCTTGCTGATTTCTTAAAACCAGAACTTGAGTTTAACCTTAATTGAAACATTGCAAACAATAGCCTTCTATGAACCGGCTTTAGCCCATCACGAATATCTGGTAGCGCTCGATGAGTAATTGTTGAAAGTGCGTATGCTAGATACTTTTCTTCTAACGCGTCAGTGAAGTTAATGTTTTTGATTTTCATTTTATAATTGAAATTTTTAGATGATTCCTGCTTTTTGGGAAATTAAGATTATTTGGCTCATAAAATCTCTTACGAAAAAAATGCTCTGTCAGACTAAGTGCGTTCTCTAAATCCTCATTATTATATTCAGACGATCTGTTGATTAAAAAGTTGGGTAGTTTAAATAGTTTATCTTTATAAGAGCCTGCTCCTTCTATGGTTACAGCCCTTCCACTGCTGGGCGAAACAAACTTTAAATTTTCTTTCTCAGATGTTACTGCGCATTCAGTTAAATCTAGGCCGTAACCGATATCTGACAGTAAATCAATTTCCCAAAAAATATAACTTTTGATCCAATCTTCTTTATTTTTACATATATCTTTTATTAGACTTAGTGACTTTTCATACATAAACGCATTTTGCTGTTTCTCTGCCATAGTAGATATAATTATTGAACAAATAGAATTTATGCCATGCAAATTTACTTTACGATTCAGTATATAAGATGACCACAATTTAATAGGTTCAACAGTATAATTACCCAAGTGGCTTTCTAAACGTCCAGACCAATTTAACATTACTTCATTTCCTGGCTCTATTACTGCACGTAAGTTTTTTGAATGTATTCCTCTAATTAATCCCTTATGCCTTCCATGGTCTTCTGTAAACGCATCTAAAATATAGGATGACTCATTATATTTTTTAAATCCTAATACAAATCCTGTTCCAGACCACCTCATATTTTCTTTTCTTTAGCCAGCTTTACAAATAAAAATAGGTGAATCTTTTTGTTTTCAAATCTTGCAATTTCTTTTCTTGAAGCTTGTCCAATTTCTTTCAACATTGAACCTTTCTTTCCTACAAGTATGTTCTTATGTGATTGTCTTTTAACTACAATCGATTGGTATATTTTGATTTGACTTGCAACCTTATTAATCTTTTCAGTTACGACATCACACTGATAAGGTATCTCTCTATGTATCTTATCTAGTATTTTTTCTCGTGTTACTTCTGAGTAAAATAGTTTCTTCTTAATCTGTATATTGCTAGAAGACTTGCTTTTTATTGAAGTTTTAATAGTAAATTTCTTTGAAAATTTTATGAGATTTGCAACTCCTTCACCTGTGAGACTTGAGATTGGAAATATTTCATTAAATATTTTTTCTTTTGAATAAAATTTAATTGCGCTAAGTACTTTATCTTTCTTAACTTTGTCTATTTTATTTAGTATTAGAAATACATGCTGTTTTTCAATTTTATTTTCTAGAGAGTTAATAATTTTTTTATATTCATTATTAATTCTTAACGAAATATCTAAGACAACGTAAATTAAATCTGAAGTCTCAATTTCCGCAAGTGGAGATGAAATGATATTATTATTAATTTTTTTTCTACTCGAAAAAAAGCCTGGAGTATCTTGGATAATAAATTCGTTTTCAGAGAATTTCTTATAGACCTTTTGATTAAATGTAGTTGACTGTTTTTTCCTTGAAACAAGTGATACCCGCTGTCCCATTATTTTATTAACAAGAGATGACTTTCCAGAATTTGTTGGTCCAATTAATACAATGTTTCCACTCTTCATTTAATAGAATTTATCTTATTTTTCTCTATGAAAGCAAGTGCAGCATTTTTTTCTGATTCTTTTATTGATGAAGAAGTTCCTATAGCTTTTTTATAATTCATAAATTCAACTTGAATTTTAAATTTAGGATTATGGTCAGGACCAGTTTTGCTGATTGTTTTATACTTAGGAAGGGTTTTATATTTTTTTAGAGTCCACTCTTGTAGCTTTGATTTTGCATCAATAATATCTTCAGCAATATTATCAAACTTTGTTTTCCATAATGCTAATATAACTTTTCTTACTTGAGTAAAACTAGAGTCTAAATATATTGCTCCCAACAATGCTTCACATGCATCAGATAGGATGCTTTTTTTATTGTTACCGCGTGATGATTTTTCAGTTTGTCCTAAAAGAATAAAATCTCCAAGGGATATTTTTTTTGCTATTTCATGGCAGGCATTTCTGTCTACCAGACTACTTAGCATTTTGTCGAGAGAACCCTCTTGTTTACCTGGTTTATCTATTAAAAGTTTTTCTGAAATTACTAATCCTAACACCCTATCACCGAGAAATTCTAAATTTTCATTACTTTCTAGTTTTTTGAAACTCTTATGTGTGACTGCCAGTTTTAATAGGGTTTTGTCTTTAAATTTGTACGAAATTTTTTTTTCTAAAATTGATAAATTTTTTACCATTAACTTATTAGCTTAAGCAACCTTTTAAATTGTATATCAAAAGGCCACTTCCAAATTTCATAAAATTTTGAACCACCTTCGGTTGAAAAAAATATAATTTGTGCCTTGCCTACTAATCTATCAAAATTTACAGAGCCCCAAAATCGGCTATCATTTGAATTATCTCTATTATCACCTAGGAAAAAGTAACTGTCGTTAGGAACAATTATTTCATTAGTATTATCGCCAGGGGATCCGTCTATATAATTATAAATTTCATATGATTTTCCATTTGGTAAAGTTTCGATGAGAACTCTTGCTTTTACTACGCGTCCATTTTTTAAAATTTTCGTATCCTCTCTTAATTCTTTATATTTAGCGCTTTCACCATTAATGATTAATTTACCATCTTTAACTTTAATGATATCACCCGGCATACCTACTAATCTTTTAATATAGTCCAAATTAGTATGAGGCGGTTTAAATATTATAACATCTCCTCTTTCTGGATTTGTTGATAAAACTCGATCTGATATTGGCCCAAGACTAAATGGAAATGAATGTTTACTGTAGCCATAATCGTACTTTGAAGCAAATAACCGATCACCAATAAGTAAGTTTGGCTCCATCGAGGAAGAGGGAATAAAAAATGGTTGGAATAAAAAAGTTCTGATCAATAAAGCTATTAACAATGCATAAATCAATGTTAACAAATTTGATTTAAACCATGATTTACTAAGAAATTTATCGGTCATTAAATTAATTAATTGTTACAATTGCTTGAGCGTAAGGAAACTCATCAGTAATTGTTAAACTTATGTCTGGCTCCTTATCGTTCGCAATTTTTTTGAGTTGAAGTTGAGAATTTCCATGAAAAGTAATCGTAGGTTTTCCTGAGGGTAGATTGGTAACTTCTAAATCTCTCCAAAATACTCCATTTCTAAAACCTGTACCAAGAGCCTTTGCCGCAGCTTCCTTAGCTGCAAACCTTTTAGCATAACAAGCTGCACTTTCTTTTCTTCTTTCACATTTTTTTATCTCATTTTCTGTAAAAATTCTTTTTTTAAACCTATCTCCAAACTTTGAAAGCGTGTTTTCTATTCTGCGAATATCAATTAAATCTGATCCTAGGCCTATCACTGAATTTCCCTTCCTTTTTTAATCAGTTCTCTAAATTTACTTATTGATTTTTCTAGTCCAAGAAAAACTGACTCAGAAATGATAAAATGTCCAATGTTAAACTCTTTTACTTCCTTTATCTTAGATAGTTCCCCTACAGAATCGAATGTTATTCCGTGACCAAAATGTAATTCAAGTCCAATGCTATTACTAAAATCTGCTGCTTCTCTAATTCGTTCAAGTTCTGATGAAGCATCTTCATTATAGTTTATTTTACGGCAAAATTCTCCCGTATGAAGCTCTACAATGTCAGCGCCAATCTCTTTGGCCATTTTGATTTGGTCCATTGAAGCGTCTATGAACAAAGAGACCCTTATGTTATTTTTTTTTATCTTTTCAATTTTTGGTACGAGAATATTATGATTACTTCTTACGTCTATTCCGCCTTCAGTTGTTATTTCTTCTCTTTTTTCTGGAACAATACAACATGCATTCGGACCTGCATTCACTGCTATGTTAACCATTTCATCGGTTGGTGCCATTTCAAAATTTAATGGAATGGAAATGTTCTCAATAATTTCATTAATATCATCGTCTCTTATATGACGCCTATCTTCTCTTAGATGCGTAGTTATGCCATCTGCTCCATATTCTTGGCACAAAAGAGCAGCTCTTAATGGGCTTGGATAGTTTTCTCCTCTGGCATTTCTAAGAGTTGCTACGTGATCAATATTTACACCAAGACGAGGTAGGGTCATTTATATTACTCTACTACCAGGTTTTGTTGCAGGTATTTTATTAAGATCGTCTGGGAGGTTGTTCGGATCATAAATTGGAATATCTAGTTTTAGGACTGATATTATATTGTGATCTTTAAATAATTTATGATTTGAACGATCAACGATAGCTGACTCTCTCATAGAATATAAATTTAGATCCTAAAGATCTTGCAAGCTCATACCCTACGAGAAGACCTCCTAAAGCAGGAGAAATCACATAATCAATCTCGTCATCAATATTTTCTTGCACCCTGTACTTTAATTCTTCGCAGACCATCTCTCCATCTCGAGGGTCTTCAAATAACTTTGAACACTGGCAGTAAATTTTGGATCTTTTTCCCGATGAAAGTATAAAATGTCCATTTTGAATAGCTTCTACTTTTTCAAAAAAATCTTTTATTTCTTTTTCAGTCTTCATAAATTTATCAAAAGCCTACTTACAGAACTTACAATATCCACCTCTGAGAGAGTTTCTATAATCTTATCCAGATGATCAAGATTATGAACGTCAATAATAAAAATCATATCAAAATAATCATCACCTTTTTCAGATATGTTAAGGTTAGTTATATTGCCACCTGCACTTCCAACAATGGTTGCTAATTTACCTAAAGATCCAGGTTCATTTTTAACTGAGACTTTTATTCTTGACGAAAAATACTGCTTTGGATCTACATCTTTCCATGAGGCAGTGATCCAATCTTCTTTTTTTGTTTCTTTATCTAGCTCCTTACATAAACTGGAGTGAATGATTACACCTGAATCTTCTGATGTAAGTCCCAAAATATTTTCATTGGGTAAAGGGAAACAGCACTCTGCATAATGAATTGCAATTCCAGGTTGGAAGTTACTTATCTCTAAAGGCATCTTATCGTTTGTGTCTCTTCTTCTGTATCGAGAAAAAAATGATAAAGTTGAACGGGGCTTAAGCTTTGATAATTGATGTGGCTTTATACTTCCTTTCCCGATTGCAACAAGAAACTCCTCAGGACTTTTCCTATTAAAACTTTTTGCAAAATTACCAATTTCTGTGTTTGAAATATCTTCATTTCTACCTGTGACTTTGTGTAATATTTTTAACCCTAGACTTGTAAATTCATCTTTTTCTTGCTTTTTAAAAAATCTTTTTATCGATGACTGCGCCTTTGCAGTTGTAACAATATTTTCCCAAGTTTCAGATGGAGATGGTTTTTTTGATGTTAGTACTTCAATCTCATCTCCATTTTGAAGTTTTGTAAATAAGGGTCTAGGTTTTCCATTTATCTTACATCCAACACAACGATTTCCAATTTCAGAATGAAGGGCATAAGCAAAATCGATAGAGTTAGAATTTGCAGGCAAATGAATTAAGTCACCTTTCGGTGTAAAACAAAAAACTTGATCTTGAAACATTTCTAATTTTGTAGCTTCAAGTAAGTCCTCAGAGCTTCCACCGCTGTCCAATATTTCTACTAAATCTCTCAACCAAGTAACATTAACTGGATCTGAAGAAGAGTTATCTACTAAATTATAATTCTCTTTATAGCTCCAGTGTGCCGCTATACCCTTATCTGCTATAGTGTTCATTTCATTCGTTCGAATTTGAAGTTCAACTCTCTGTCTTTCAGGGCCGACAATCGTTGTATGAATTGACTGATAATTATTAATTTTTGGTGTCGATATATAATCCTTAAATGAGCCTGGTACAGCAGACCACCGGTTATGAATGATGCCCAATATACTATAACAATCTTCAATGCTATTAGTGATAATCCTATAAGCAAAAATATCCGACAATTGTCTAAAAGCAATTTGCTTATTCTGCATTTTATTCCATACAGAGAAGATTTTTTTTTCACGTCCTATTATTTGACAATCAATTTCATTTTTTTCTAAAAGACTAAAGATCCTTGTCTTTATTTTATCAGTTAAATTAGATTTATCTTTCTTTAGATACTCAATTCTTGTCATCAATGAGGAATATGCGGATGGATTTAAAATTTGAAATGATAAATCTTCCAACTCGTCTTTGAATTCATGCATCCCCAATCTTCCAGCAAGGGGGGCATAAATTTCTAATGTTTCCGATGCAATACGTTGTCGTCTTTTTTCCTGTGGAATAAATTGAATCGTTCTCATGTTGTGTAAACGGTCAGCTAACTTTACTAACAAAACTCTGATATCCTTCGACATTGCTAAAATTAATTTTCTGAAATTTTCAGCCTGGAATTTATTTTCAGTATACGTTTCAATTTTTGACAGTTTTGTAACGCCGTTTACTAATTGAAGGACTTCTTTTCCAAATTTTTCTTCAATTTCATTTTCCGTAGCAAGAGTATCCTCAAGTGTGTCATGTAAAAGGCCCGTTATAATTGTGGAAGTATCTAACTTTAAGTTTAATAGAATATCTGCAACTGCAACTGGGTGAGATATATAAGGATCACCTGAATGCCTTTTTTGTGACTTGTGACACTCGACTGCAAAAGAATAAGCTTTTTCTATTAATTTAGAATCAAGATTCTTATCAATTGGTTTTGCAGGTTTATAGACTGTTGATTGTGCCATAGTGCACTATTAATCATACATTATTTACTAAGTGAAGCCCAAAATAATTGACAATTTATAAAGTATTCAAGACTTTGTATAATTTATCTTCAATATGCGAGCTTTTATGAAGCCTCATAATTGATGATTTTTTTTCAGAGTGAAGCCATCCAGGGCAAATATCCAATAAAGGCCTTAATACAAAATTTCTCTCATGAAGTCTTGGATGTGGAATTTCAATAGAATTTTTGTTCTCATTTATGAATATTTTACTGGACTTACTAAGCAAAAGAATATCCAAATCACATGTTCGAGAAGTATTTTTACGATAGGCGTATCTTCCAGTAATTCTTTCAATTTTTTTTAAAATTATTAGTAAATTTTTAGGTTTTAATTTTGTTTCAACAACTAAAGCAGCGTTTAAAAAGG
>LULI01000621.1_pt1 | contig 16029 bp, 13 predicted proteins | sample 728191 | NCBI WGS metagenome assembly LULI01 (sample SAMN03860293, study PRJNA289734) | marine metagenome | biome: seawater column; feature: ocean; material: water; isolation source: Red Sea water column Station 169 - depth 50m | place: Saudi Arabia: Red Sea | collected 2011-10-15 | depth 50 m | reverse complement strand
GGAGACAGATGGGAAAGTATTTTGGCAGCAAATATTAATGCTGACAGTTCTCATCGATAACTAAATGATAGCACACGCAGTTGTTTTTTATATTTTTTCTTTGATCGCAATTGTTTCAGCAATAATGGTGACAGTTTCAAGAAATACTGTTCACTCAGTTTTTTTTTTAATCTTAGATTTTATAAGCATATCTTGTCTTTTTATTATGATAGGAGCAGAATTTTTAGGAATGATAATGTTAATTGTCTATGTAGGGGCAGTTGCAGTTTTATTTCTTTTTGTAGTTATGATGTTGAATGTTGCTCAGCAGAAAAATGAGTGGTTTGTAGCAAGCGATAGTAGCTCTCATATACCTATAGGTCTCTTAGTAAGTTTAGTGATTTTTTCAGAATTATTGATTGTCATTGGTGGATGGAAGTACAAAGCTGAACTTCAAGATTCTATTAATATTAATCTGAATTTAAATTTAACAAATACCCAGTCATTAGGTAGTGTTATTTACACTGATTACGTGCACTTATTTCAATTATCAGGAATGGTTCTTTTAGTTGCTATGATTGGAGCAATTGTCCTCACTTTTAGAAAAAGATCTGGTGTAAAAACTCAAAGCTATTTAAGACAAATTTCCAGAGAAAGAAACGAAGGTGTTGAATTGATAGATGTAGAAACAAAAAAGGGAGTTAAAATAGATGCTTAGTATTGGTCTTGGTCATTATTTAACTCTTGCTGCCATTATATTTACTATTGGGGTGGTTGGTATTTTTTTAAATAGAAAAAACGTTATTGTTATTCTTATGAGTATTGAGTTAATTTTGTTATCTGTAAATATAAACTTGGTCTCCTTTTCGATTTTTATTAATGATCTCAGTGGTCAAGTTTTTACACTATTTATATTAACAGTAGCTGCAGCTGAGGCTGCCATAGGATTAGCAATTATAGTTATTTATTATAGGAATTCTGGAACAATTAGAGTTGAAGAGATTGACAGTTTAAAAGGATGAAATGGGATATTATATTTTATTTTTACCACTCGCCGCATCAATAATATCTGGATTTTTCGGAAAATTAATTGGAGATAAAGCATCTCAATTAGTTACAAGTTTGTTTGTTTCCATATCAGCTTTTTTATCAATCATCGTTTTGTATAATGTTATAGCCACAGGATACTCAGAAAACTTAATTATTGCTACATGGATAAATTCAGGAAGTCTTAATGTAAATTGGTCAGTAAATATTGATCCACTTTCTGCAGTTATGCTTGTCGTTGTTACATTGGTCTCGGCTATAGTCCATATATATTCAATTGGCTACATGTCTCATGATCCACATAAGTCACGTTTCATGTCTTATTTATCATTATTCACATTTGCAATGTTAACTCTTGTTACATCTGATAATTTTATACAATTGTTTTTTGGCTGGGAAGGTGTTGGATTATGTTCATACTTTTTAATCGGATTCTGGTTTAAAAAAGAAAGTGCAAATAAAGCGGCGATTAAGGCATTTATCGTAAACCGAGTTGGGGATTTTGGATTTGCTTTAGGTATTTTTTTAATTTTTTATTTATTTGGTACTGTTAACTACAATGAAGTTTTTCAACAAATCCCAAATATATTAGATAAAAAATTAAATTTTCTTGGTTTTAATATCAATTCTGTAGACTTAATTTGTTTACTTTTATTCGTTGGTGCAATGGGTAAATCTGCACAATTTTTACTTCATACATGGCTACCAGATGCAATGGAAGGTCCTACACCTGTATCAGCACTTATTCATGCCGCAACGATGGTAACAGCTGGAGTATTTTTGGTTGTAAGATGTTCACCAATTTACGAATACTCCGAATTAGCTTTATCTGTTGTAACAATTATTGGAATGGTAACAGCAATTTTTGCTGCGAGTGTTGCTTTAGTTCAGACAGATATTAAAAAAATTATTGCATATTCAACTTGCAGTCAATTAGGGTATATGTTTTTTGCGGCAGGTGTTGGGGCATATAATGTTGCAATGTTTCATTTATTCACTCATGCTTTTTTTAAAGCACTTTTATTTTTAGGCTCTGGTTCTGTAATTCATTCGTTTAAAGATGAGCAAAATATTAATTTAATGGGAGGTGTCTGGAAAAAACTACCTTACACATATAGTTTAATGATAATTGGAACCCTAGCGCTCACTGGATTTCCTTTGTTATCAGGATTTTACTCAAAAGATGCAATTATTGAGTTTGCATATTTAAGTGGAAACAATGTTGGAACGTATGCAGCCTACATTGGAATTTTCACAGCTTTTTTAACATCAATATATTCATGGAGACTAATTTTTAAAACTTTTCATGGCACTTATAATAATTCAGAAATAAATATTGATAGTATGCATGAGTCACCACCAACAATGCTTATACCACTTATTGTTCTTGCAATTGGTGCAATTTTTGCTGGTATGCTATTTAAAGATCTATTTATTGGGAAAGAATTATCTTATGCATTTTGGAATAGTTCAATTAAATTTCTTGAACCATTAAGTACAGATCATCCACCTAATTGGTTTTTATTTTTAACACCATCTTTAGTTGTCATATCAATACCATTATCATTTTATCTATTTGTAAGAAATTTGTCTGTCGTAGATGAAATTGTTAAAATAAATAAACCACTTTATATTTTTTTACAAAAGAAATGGTATTTCGATGAACTTTATGACTTTATTTTTGTAAATCCGTCAAAAAGAATTGGAAAATTTTTATGGAAACAAATTGATGGGTCAGTTATTGATAGATTTGGACCTGATGGAATATCTAAAGTGATAAAAAATTTTTCAGCTAGAGCTGTTAAATTTCAAAGTGGATATATCTACCAATATGCATTTATAATGCTTCTTGGTTTCTCAGTTTTACTAACTTTATTAATTTTAGTATAATGGACTTTCCAATCATTTCATCTTTAATAATATTACCAACAATTGGTGCTCTATTTATTTTATTTACGAAATCATCAAATAGTAAATATCAAAGCAGTAAATATGTTGCATTATTCATATCATTAGCTAACTTTATTCTCTCAATATATCTTTGGTTAATTTTTGATAAATCTTCTATTAATTTTCAATTTGTAGAAAATAGAGAATGGTTATCTGGTTTTATTAACTATAAAGTAGGAGTTGATGGAATTTCAATTTTATTTATTTTACTTACAACTTTTATAACACCAATTTGTATAATTTCTGTAATTTCAACAATTAAACACCGTTTAAAAGATTTTTTAATAGCAATACTTATAATGGAAACTCTAATGATTGGAGTTTTCTGCTCCCTCGATTTAATAATTTTCTATTTATTTTTTGAAGGTGGCTTAATACCTATGTTCCTAATTATCGGTATCTGGGGTGGTGAAAGAAGAGTTTATTCAGCCTTCAAATTCTTTTTATATACCTTGCTAGGTTCAGTTTTAATGTTGATTGCAATAATATCTATTTATTGGATATCTGGAACAACTGATGTTGAAAAGTTGTATGAAATTGGAATTGGAGAACAATATCAAAAACTTTTATGGCTGGCTTTCTTTAGTTCATTTGCAGTAAAAACACCTATGTGGCCGGTGCACACTTGGTTGCCAGATGCTCATGTTGAGGCACCAACTGCTGGATCTGTTTTGCTTGCAGCAATATTACTAAAAATGGCTGGGTATGGATTTATAAGATTTTCTGTTGGATTATTTCCAATAGCCTCTGAATATTTTGTGCCACTTGTCTTTGCATTAAGTTTGATTGCAATTATTTACACATCTTTAGTTGCTCTAATGCAGGAAGATATGAAAAAGTTGATTGCTTATTCTTCAGTTGCGCATATGGGTTTTGTAACACTTGGAATTTTTACCATGACTCAACAAGGCATTGAGGGCAGTATATTTCAAATGATCAGTCATGGATTGGTATCGGCAGCTCTATTCTTAAGCGTTGGTGTTGTTTACGATAGAAATCATACAAGATTGATAAAAAAATATGGTGGGTTAGTAACTGTGATGCCAAAATATGGTATCGTATTTATGATATTTGCCCTAGGTTCTCTAGGACTTCCAGGGACAAGTGGATTTATTGGTGAATTTCTAATTCTAATGGGCACATTCAAAAAAAGTTTTCTAGTTGCAACTATTGCAAGTTTAGGTGTTATTTTAGGAGCAGCATACATACTTTGGATGTACAAAAGAGTTGTTTTTGGCGAAATAATTCATGAAGAAATTAAAAGTATGAAAGATCTAAAAAAATTTGAGTTATTAATTCTTCTTTTATTAGCAATACCAATTATATTTTTTGGATTTTATCCAGAGCCATTAATAAATTCAATTGAAACATCTGTAACCAGTTTGATAGATAACTATAATACAAATTTAACACAAAGTATTGCAAAGAAATAATGGAAAATTTAGAAATAATCTTACCTGAAATATTTTTATCACTAACAATAATGTTCTTGCTTCTATTTGGGGTTTTTAAAAATAATAGCTCAAAATTAATATATAATTTAACAACTCTTAGTTTGATTATACTGTTTGCTTTATTATTAAATCTTTACCAAGTTTCAGATTTATCAATTTTTAATAATAGTTACAAAGTTGATAGTTTGGCAACATTCATGAAATTATTGACCATTGGGTCTGGGATTTTTGTGATGCTTACTTCCTCAAAATATATTGAAATTAATAATATTAACAAAATGGAATATCCAATTTTAATATTAAGTTCTATTTTAGGAATGATGGTAATGATCAGTTCAAACGATTTAATTGTATTTTATATGGGTCTTGAATTACAATCTTTAGCACTATATGTACTTGCATCTTTTAATAGAGAAAATCTTCTATCTACAGAGTCTGGTCTTAAATATTTTGTACTTAGTGCTCTGTCATCAGGTTTGTTACTCTATGGTTGTTCATTAATATATGGTTTCTCAGGATCTACAAATTTTAATATCATTTTAGATAATTCAAGCTCAGGTCAATATGGAATTACTTTTGGTATTGTTTTTATATTAGTTGGATTAGCATTTAAAATCTCTGCAGTTCCATTTCACATGTGGGCTCCAGATGTTTATCAAGGATCCCCAACTTCAGTAACAACATTTTTTGCTGTATTGCCAAAAATTGCAGCTTTATCGGTTTTTATAAGATTTTTGTATGTTCCATTTGCTGAAATGATCGACCAATGGCAAATGATTATTATATTTTTATCTATTGCATCAATGATTTTTGGAGCTGTAGCTGCAATAGGGCAAAAAAATCTAAAACGGCTGATAGCTTACAGCTCAATAGGGCATATGGGATACGCTTTAACTGGTTTAGCTGCTGGAACAAATCAGGGAATACAAGGATCTATAAGCTATATTGCAATTTACCTAGTTATGAATTTAGCTTTCTTTAGCTGCATGTTCATGCTGCGAAGAAACAATGAGTATTATGAAAGCATTGAGGATTTATCTGGTCTTTCCAAAAATCATCCATTGTTATCATTTTCATTACTAATAATATTATTTTCACTCGCAGGCATACCACCACTTGCAGGTTTTTTTGCAAAATTTTATGTATTTATGGCTGTAATTGAACAAAAAATGTATTTTTTAGCGATTGTAGGATTACTGTCTACTGTCATAGCTGCTTTTTACTACTTAAGAATTATAAAAATTATATATTTTGATAAAGAAAAAGAAAAATTTGAGACAGACCATCATTTTGGATTAAAGCTTACATTGGCTGTATCAACAATATTTATTTTAGCATATTTTATTTATCCTAGTGGTTTAACTGAGATAGTTTCAAAAATAAATATTATTTAATGAAATTGAAAATATTTCAGTTTAAAAAAGTTAAAAGTACAAATTCTACAGCGATAAGATTAATTAATCAGAATATAAAATTTGGTGTAGTAACCTCAGAAAGGCAATATAAAGGAAGAGGCCAGGGGACAAATAGGTGGATATCAAATTATGGAAATATTTTTTTATCTATTTTTTTTCCTATAAAAAGAAACCTATCTATAAAAAATATAACTAAAATCAATTTAAATGTAGTTAAAAAAGTTATTAAAAAACATATCAATGAAAAGATAAATATTAAACTTCCAAATGATATATTGATAAATCAATCAAAAATTTGTGGAATACTGCAGGAAATAATTTTTAAAAACAATATAAAGTACATAATTATTGGAATTGGGATTAATTTAAATAATAGCCCGACTATACCTAATTATTGTACATCATATCTTAATAAATATAGTAAAAAAAATATTAAAAAATTAGAACTAATTAAAGAGTTGAAAAGAAACTTTGAGAAAAAAATTGAAAATTTTATATAATGATTTTATTAGGCGATATTGGTAACACAGATATAAAGATTTCTTTATACAGTAATTATAAAAAATTAATTTTGAAAAGGAGGATTAATCCACTTTTATTAAATTTGAATAAATTAAACTTTCATTTCAGTTTCTTAAAAAAATACTTAAAAAGTATAGATAAAATTTTATTTTGCTCAGTGGTCCCAAATAAATTTATAAAAATAAAAAAATATTTTGAAAAAATTACTAACAAAAAATGTTATGAATTAAAAAAACTAAAAATTGAAAAATTAATCAAAATTAAAGTAAAAAAAAATCAAGTAGGATCTGATAGACTTGCAAATGCAATATCAGTTTTAGAAACTAATAAAAATTTTATAATTATAGATTTTGGAACAGCAACAACTTTTGATATAGTGATTAATAAAAATTATATTGGAGGGGTCATTGCTCCAGGAGTTAAATTGTCACTTGATAATTTAACTAATAGAGCCTCCTTAATTCCTAAAATAAATTTAAAAAAAATTAAAAATGTTATAGGAAAAAACACATCCTCTGCAATTTATTCTGGTTTTTATCTTGGTTATAACGGTTTAATTGACAATATAATTAAATTGATTATTAAACAAACTCGAAAAAAGTTTATGATTGTTTTAACTGGTGGTTTGTCTCACTTATTTAAAAATTCAATAAATGGTTTATTGAAAGCATCAGATTTAATTAAGTAATAAAAATGAAAGAAGAATTAATTTTTTGTCCTTTAGGTGGATCTGGAGAGATCGGAATGAATATGAATCTCTTTGCTTATGGTAAAGCAGATAACCAAAAATGGATAATTGTTGATATAGGTGTCACATTTGCAGATGATACTGTACCTGGTGTAGACTTGATATATCCCGACCCTGGTTTCATTGTAGATAAAAAAGATGATTTACTCGGGATAGTTCTGACACATGCACACGAAGATCACATAGGGGCTATAGCGCATATTTGGCCAAAGCTAAAATGTAAAATTTTTGCAACACCATTTACAGCGGTTCTAATTAATGAAAAATTTAAAGAGAAAAAAATAGATATTTCAGGATATTTAAAAATTGTTCAATTAAACAGTACATTAAATCTTGATCCATTTAAAATTGAGTTTGTAACCTTGACTCACTCAATTCTTGAGCCAAACGGTCTAAAAATAGAAACTCCTGTAGGAAATATACTTCATACAGGTGACTGGAAATGTGATCCTGACCCTCTGATTGGTGAAAATATAAACTCAAATAGATTAAAAGAAATCGGCAAAGAAGGTGTTCTCGCTATGATTTGTGACTCAACAAATGTGTTTAGCGCTGGGAGAGCAGGCTCAGAATTAGATGTAAGAAAAAATATGCTGAAAGTAATGGAAAGACTTGATAAGCGAATTATTATTACTTCCTTCGCTTCAAATGTAGCAAGAATGGAGACTGCGTTTTATTGTGCAGAAAAGACTGGAAGACAAATTGCTTTAGTTGGAAGATCAATGCATAGAATTTATAAAGCTGCAAGACAATGTGGGTATTTAAATAACGTAATTGAACCCCTAGACTCAAGAGATGTAAAAAATATATCAAGAGAAAAAATTGTTTATTTGTGCACAGGTAGTCAAGGAGAACCTATGGGTGCCATGACTAGAATAGCTAATTATATTCATCCTGACGTATTTATAGAGAGGGGAGATGCAGTTATTTTTTCATCAAAGATAATTCCAGGTAATGAAAAAAAATTATATAAATTGCATAATCAGTTAGTTAAAGAGGGTATAGAAGTCATTTCCGAGGATAGTGAATTTATACATGTATCAGGTCATCCAAATAGAGAAGATTTAAAAGATATGTATAATTGGATTAAACCTAAGTCTGTAATCCCGGTGCACGGCGAACATAGACACATGATAGAACACATAAACTTTGCAAAAGAAATGCAAGTTCCTTATCCAGTTAAAGTAGAAAATGGAGATATTGTAAGACTATATCCGGGTGAAAAACCAGAGGTTTACGATAAAGCCCCAAGTGGAAAGTTGTATGTTGATGGTAATATTAGTGTTGAAGAAGACGGAAATTGAAAAAACTACAAAAACATTTTCAATGAATAATAAAAAACAGGAAATAAATCTTATTGAAGCTTTAAAATCAACTTGTAGAAAATATACAAAAGAAAAAACTGGCAAAAGACCCCTCACAAATATAAATTTAGTGAGGATTTAGTTGAGTATTACAGGATCATTAGTAGTTTTTGTTTGTCTATGGTGGATTGTATTTTTCGCAATACTGCCAATTGATGTAAATAGGGAAAAAAAAGAAAATATAGAGGGTGTTGACCCAGGAGCTCCCGAAAATCCTAAAATTTTAAAAAAAATAGGTTATTCTACTTTGATTACATCAATTATATTTATAATCATTTATTTATTAGTAAAGTATGAATATTTTAATTTAAGAAACTTTATCAACTAATGTATTTTTCAAAATTATTTATTCCAATTCTTAAAAATAATCCCACAGAGGCTAAAATAAAATCTCATCAATTAATGCTGAGAGTAGGAATGATTAAACAGTCTTCTGCTGGAATTTACTCATGGTTACCATTGGGCTTTAAAGTGATGAAAAAAATTGAACAAATTGTGAGAGAAGAACAAGATAGGGTTGGTGTACAAGAAATATTAATGCCAACAATTCAATCATCAGATATCTGGAAGGAAAGTGGTCGTTACGATGATTATGGTGAAGAAATGTTACGTATAAAAGATCGTCAGAACAGAGAAATGCTTTACGGACCTACAAATGAAGAACTAGTTACTGAAATTTTTAGGTCTAGTATTAAATCATACAAATCTCTTCCACAACTACTCTACCATATTCAATGGAAATTTAGAGATGAACTACGTCCAAGATTTGGAATCATGAGATGCAGAGAGTTTTATATGAAAGATGCTTACTCATTTGATTTGACAGATGATGATGCATTATTTTCTTACAACAAATTTTTTCTTTCCTATCTAAGAACGTTTAAAAGATTGAACTTATCAGCTATACCAATGGCGGCAGATACTGGACCCATTGGTGGAAATTTATCACATGAATTTATTATATTAGCCGAAACAGGTGAGAGTAAAATTTATACAGATAAAAGAATTTTTGAAGTTGATAGTGAAATTACTAAAATTGAAAAAAATTCATTAAATACATTAAGAGGAGAGTATGAAAAATACTATGCAGTGACAGATGAAAAATTTGACAAAGAGGAGTTTGAAAAAAAAGTTTCAGAAAACCAAAGAATTAATACCAAAGGGATTGAAGTAGGGCACATATTTTATTTTGGAGATAAATATTCCAAGCCAATGAATGCAGCAGTTGATTTCAATGGAAAAAAAGAATTTGTTAAAATGGGATCTTATGGAATAGGTGTATCAAGATTAGTAGGCGCCATAATTGAGGCAAAATACGATGATAAAAATGAAATTATGAAATGGCCAATTTCAGTAGCTCCATATGACTGTGCAATATTACCAATGATAAATAAAAATGATAATTCTAATTTAGAAAAATCAAACAAAATTTTAGAACATTTTAATAAAAATAATATAGATACTATTATTGATGATACTGACGAAAATATTTCAGCCAAGATAAAAAAATTTAATTTAATCGGCATCCCATTTCAATTGATATTAGGAAAAAAATCAGAGGGAGATACTTTTGAATTTAAAGAAGTTGGAAAAGAAACACAAAATTTGAAAATTGAAGAAATAATTACTCAAATTAAAAAAGCAAAATCAAATTGATAAATAAGTTAGAAAAAGAAATAATCTTTAGATTTCTTAAAAGTAGGAAAAAAGATAGTTTTTTAAATTTAATCTCAATTTTTTCATTTATAGGCATCACACTAGGTGTGGCCGTTTTAATTATAGTCATGTCGGTAATGAATGGATTTAGAACTGAATTAATAAACAAAATAGTTGGTTTCAATGCACATGCAGTTGTTAAATCTTATGACAAAAAACTAAAAATTGATTTTGACATAACTAAAAATATATCAAATGAGATAGATAATATTATTTTAAGCAATGATGGTGAAGCTGTTATACTTAATAAAAACTCAACAAAAGGAGTTTTATTAAAAGGTTTTTTATCCCAAGATTTTTCTAAACTTAATGTTTTAAAAAATGAAAATTTTTTTGGATTAAAAACATTAAATGAAAATGAAATATCAATCGGAAAAGATTTAAGTATTAATTTTAATTTAGATATTGGTGATAAAATAACAATAATGTCGCCTGTAGGTGTGCAAACTTTAGTTGGAAGTCTTCCTAAACAGGAAGTATTTAAGATTACATCAATATATGACAGTGGTTTGTCTGATTATAATGAAAATGTTGCTTATATAAACCTTAGAACTTTAGAGAATTTATTTAATAAAAATGAAAATCAAAGATTTTTAGAATTTTATTTTAAAAACCCTCATGAAGTAGATAGCCTAAAAATAAAATTATTAAATATATATGATGGAGAATATGTTTATACGTGGGCTGATTTGAATTCTTCTTTATTTTCTGCTTTAAAAGTTGAAAGGAATGTGATGTTTATTATTTTATTCCTAATAATTATTGTAGCGGCATTTAATATTATATCTGGCTTAACGATTTTAGTTAAAAATAAAACAAGAGATATTGGTATATTAAAATCTATAGGAGTTCAAAATTCTTCAATAAAAAAAATATTTTTCATGATTGGTTTTATAATTGGCACCTCCGCTACTGTCTTTGGTGTTATGATTGGTACTCTATTCTCGATTTATATAGAAGATATCCGAAATTTTATTAGCGAAATTTTTAATATCACTTTATTTCCAGAAGAAATTTATTTTTTAAGTAAAATGCCATCTGAAATTGATCCTCAATCTATTATATTAATTTCTTTTTGCTCAATTATCTCAACAGTTATTGTATCAATTTTTCCTGCCACACAGGCAGCTAAATTAGATGCAGTCAAAACTTTAAAATATGAGTAAATCAATTGTATTAAAAAATATTGGAAAAAAATATTTCTCACACACCAATATAAAAGTTTTAAATGGTATTAGTTTTACTTTTGAAAAAGGTAAAATTTATTCCTTAGTTGGTCCTTCCGGCTCAGGCAAATCAACATTTTTGAATTTACTGTCTTTAATTGACCAACCAAATTCAGGGTCGATTGAAATTTTAAGTAAAAAAATTGATTTTTCAGAAAAAGTACAAAATGATAAAATTAGATCTGAAAAAATTGGGATAATTTATCAGGATAAAAATCTGTTAAATGATTTTACTGCTTTAGAAAATATTTATTTACCAAAATTATTATTAACTAATGATAAAAAAAACTCGATTGAGGAAGCTAAAAAAATTAGTAAAAAAGTTAATTTAACCTCAAGATTAAATCATTATCCATCAGAGTTATCAGGTGGAGAGATTCAGAGAGTTGCTATATCTAGAGCTTTAATCAATGAACCCGAAATAATATTAGCAGATGAACCAACGGGAAGCTTAGATTTTGATAATGCTAAACAAATATTTAAAATTTTATTCAACTTAAAAAATAAAAATCGAGTTATAATTTTTGCAACTCATAATAGATATTTTGCAAATATGGCAGATTGTAAATTGCAAATGATAAATGGTAAGATAAAACTTACCAATGCAAGAGTCGATTAGCAAAACATTTAATCATTTCAAAATACATACACAATATTCTATTTGTGAAGGTGCCGCTAAAATAGACTTGTTAAAAGAATATTGTAAATCAAACAAAGTACAATCCTTAGGAATATCTGACACAGCAAATTTATGCGGAGCCCTAGAATTTTCTGAGAGCATATCGTCTGTTGGTACCCAGCCAATAATAGGTACTCAAATTAACTTTAAATATAAAGATTATTATGGATTAATACCCTTAATAGCTAAAAATTATATTGGCTATAAAAACATAATCGAATTATCTTCAAAATCTTATCTAGAAAATGACTCTTTAAATGACCCACATTGTAAATTTGAAGATTTAATACATTTTAATGAAGGTATTATCATCCTCTCAGGATCAATTAACTCATTATCAGGAAATCTTTTTAACAAAGGGTTGTTAGAGGAATTAAGTAGTATTTATAAAACCCTTTCAGAAAACTTTGCTGACAATTTTTATATAGAAATACAAAGACACAATGATGCTAATGAAAAACAATTTGAAAGTTATAATTTAGAGCAATCTAAAAATTTGAATTTACCAATCATTGCCTCTAACGAAGTTTTTTATATTGATAAATCAATGCATGAAGCTCATGACGTTTTAATGTGTATTGGACAAAAAACATATGTCAATGATAGTAATAGAAATAGGCTTTCTAATAATCATTACTTAAAAAGTTCTGATGAAATGATAGAATTGTTCAAAGATCTTCCAGAGGCACTTGAAAATAATTTTAGTCTTCCTTACAAATGTAATTATAGACCATTGCCATCAAAGCCAATTTTGCCAAATATTTCAGATAATAATATTGATACAAACCAAGCACTACTAAATGAATCCTTAAATGGTCTTAAAGAAAAATTTGAAAAAATTTTCAATATAAATGAAACTGAATTTAATACTAATGATGATTATAAAAAATATAAAATAAGATTAGATCATGAAATTAGCATTATAACCAAAATGAATTATTCTGGTTATTTTTTAATAGTTTCAGATTATATTAAATGGGCAAAAAATAATAATATTCCAGTTGGACCAGGAAGAGGGTCTGGAGCAGGATCTTTAGTTGCCTGGTGTCTTTCAATTACGGATATCGACCCAATTAAGTTTAATTTGATTTTTGAGAGATTTTTAAATCCAGATAGAATTTCAATGCCAGATTTTGATATAGATTTTTGTGAGGAAAAAAGAGATCTAGTCTTTGAATACTTAACAACAAAATATTCTAACAGTGTAGCTCATATAATTACTTTTGGTAAACTAAAAGCAAGAATGGTCATCAGAGATGTAGGTAGAGTATTAGGATTGCCCTATGGTTTTATAGATAGCATTTGTAAAATGATCCCATTTGATCCCTCAAGACCATTAAATTTACAGGAATGTATTAATGTCGAGCCAAGACTTCAAAAATTAATACAGGATGATAAGAGAGTTAGTAGACTTATAGAATTATCACTAAAATTAGAAGGTTTGAATAGAAACGTTGCAACGCATGCAGCGGGTGTTGTTATAGCAGATAAAAAATTAACTGAAACTACACCATTATATAAAGATTCTGCATCAGACCTACTATTACCTTCTACACAATTTGACATGTATTCCGCAGAAAATGCTGGATTAGTAAAATTTGATTTTTTAGGTTTAAAAACTTTAACAGTAATAGATAAAACGCAAAAACTAGTTAATGAAAAAGATCCAAATTTTAAAATAGATAAAATTAATTACGAAGATCAAAAAGTATACGATTTATTATCTAGTGGAAAAACGGTTGGGCTATTTCAGCTTGAAAGTTCAGGTATGAAAGATGCTTTAATGCATATGAAGCCAAATAGATTAGAAGATATTATTGCCTTAGTTGCTCTTTATAGGCCAGGACCAATGAGCAACATACCAATCTATAATGATTGCAAACATGGACTTAAAGAACCTGATTATCTTCATCCAAAATTAGAAGAAATTTTAAAACCAACTTATGGAGTAATAATTTATCAAGAACAAGTTATGCAAATAGCACAAGCTTTATCTGGTTTTACAGCTGGTGAAGCAGATATTTTAAGACGAGCAATGGGAAAAAAGAAAAGAGCTGAGCTTGAAAAACAAAAACAAAGATTTGTAGAAGGAGCATTCAAAAATGGCATAAGCAAAGACATTGCTGCAGGCATTTTTCTTAAAATAGAACCTTTTGCTGAGTATGGGTTTAACAAAAGTCACGCAGCAGCATATGCAGTAATTGCCTACCAAACAGCATATTTAAAAACATATTATTCCCATGAGTTTTTTGCAGCATCAATGTCAATGGAATTATCAAATCAAAAAAAATTAAGTGAATTTTACGAGGAATTAAAAAGATTAAATATTGAAATTGTTAGACCAGATATAAATAAATGTTTTTCAGATTTCACATCAAACGGTAAACAGTTTTTTTATGCGCTTGGCGCAATCAAAAACGTTGGCTATGAAGCAATTTCAAATATAGTTAAAGAAAGAGAAACCAATGGAAAGTATAAAAACTTATCTGATTTTATAAAAAGAGTTGATCCTAAGGATATAAACAAACTTCAGTTAGAAGGTTTAGTTAGAGCAGGTGCCTTTGATAATTTAAATGATAATAGACAATCAATTTATAATTCTATTCCAAATATTATATTAAAATCAAAAAATAATTTTGAAAATAAACAAGTTAATCAATTTGATTTGTTTGACGATAAACTAAGTAATGAAGAAAATATTCTTGATGATATTGAAGATTGGAATATTGATATTAGACTTACAAAAGAGTTTGAGACATTAGGTTTTTACATTTCTGATCATCCTTTAAATCAATATAAATCTATATTCGATCAATACAATATTGTAAGTTATGATAATTTCCAAAATGATGAAAAATTGTTAAGTTCCAATATTGCTTGCACGGTCTTAAAAGTACAAGAAAAAAAAACACAAAAAGGAACATCTTATGCAATAATTAAATTTTCAGACTTGAATAGTGTTTTTGAATTATTTGTTTTTTCAGATATTTTTGAAACTAACCGTGAAATTTTAATTGAGGGAAATTCTCTGATGTTAACTTTAATGAAAAATTATATTGATGAAAAAAAAACACAAAAAAAAATTAATGTTAAAAAAATTATTACATTAAAAGAAGTAATTAATAAGCCAATTGATTTATTAAAACTTAAATTTAATGATTTATCTGAATTGCAGAAAATTAAATACCTGAAAAAAGATGAAGGCAAAACATCAATTAAATTTGAACTACAGAATAAACAAAATAAGTTAGTTTTTGATTTAAAAGATAAAAGGAAAATTGACCCAAAGCAGCTAAATTCACTAAAAATCAAGGAAAATTTAATATTAGATTAAAAATAATTCTTGAAATTATATCGTAAAATTGTATTTAGTTCACAAATTAACACGCACACAATTTTTGGTTTTACACCTCCGGTCCCTTTGGGGCAATAATTGTGGTGGCATAACCGGGAATAAATATGAAAATACCTAATCTAACAATCGAACAACTATTAGAAGCTGGCGTTCATCTTGGCCACAAAACATTAAGATGGAACCCAAAAATGAAAAAATATATTTTTGGGAAAAGAGACTCAATACATATAATTGATTTAACACAAACATTAGAGTTAACTAATGTTGCATTAGAAAAAGTATACTCAACAATTTCAAATGGTGGAAAAATACTTTTTATATCAACAAAGAAACAAGCTTCTGAAGCTATTGCAGAATTAGCTAATGATACTAATCAATATTATGTAAATTATAGATGGCTTGGTGGTATGTTAACAAACTGGGGAACTATTTCTAATTCCATAAAGAAATTAAATAAAATTAATTTAGATCTTTCATCTGAAAATAGAGGTTTTACTAAAAAAGAACTTCTTAAAATGAGTAGTCAAAGAGATAAGTTACAAAGATCTTTAGGTGGAATAGCTGAAATGAAAAA
>LULI01000772.1_pt1 | contig 16120 bp, 18 predicted proteins | sample 728191 | NCBI WGS metagenome assembly LULI01 (sample SAMN03860293, study PRJNA289734) | marine metagenome | biome: seawater column; feature: ocean; material: water; isolation source: Red Sea water column Station 169 - depth 50m | place: Saudi Arabia: Red Sea | collected 2011-10-15 | depth 50 m | reverse complement strand
CTTATTGCGTGTTCAATTTTTATAAGCATAGAATGTTCTTTTGGTTTTTTTCTGTGTGGAATTGTTGATGCTAAAAGAACACCAGCAATTGTTGCATGTATCCCTGATTGATGAGTAAAATCCCACATAAATATTCCTATTAGTAAATATGGTAAAAATTTTTTAATATTAAATTTGTTTAGAATTAATAAAGCTAAGAATGCTAAGATTATTAAACCTAAATAAATTATATTTAAATCACCTGAATAAAAAAAGGCGATTATAATTATAGCTCCTAAATCATCAATAATAGCCAAAGCGGTTAAAAAAACTTTTAGTGATATAGGAACTCTAGATCCAAGCAAGGATAACACTCCTAATGAAAAAGCAATGTCTGTGGCTGATGGAATTGCCCATCCTCTTAGAGTTTCAGTATCGCCATAATTAATGTAAACATATACCAATGCAGGAACTAACATTCCACCAATTGCACCTACAATTGGAAGCATTGCTTGTTTTAAATTTGATAATTCTCCTTCAATAAATTCTCTTTTAATTTCTAGTGTAACAAAGAAAAAAAAAACTGCCATTAATGCATCATTAATCCAATGTAAAACAGAAAGTTTAATTCCATATTTATTTATTCCGATAAAAATATATTTTTCTAAAGTACCAAAATACATTTCTGACAAATTAGAATTACTAATAATTAAAGCTAAAATTGCACTAATTAATAAGACTAATCCACTTGCAGCTTCTAATTTAAAAAACCATTTAAATGGTGAAGATAAATATTTTAACATTTTATTTTAATAAATCAGTTATAAATAATTTAATATCGATCAATGATTGATATAAATTATTTAAGTAAAAATCAATATTAGGTATAAGAAATTTAATACTGTTTTTAAATGTATCTATAAGCAAAACAAGAGCAATAATAGATATACATCCAACTATTAATAATTTAAAAAATTTCTTATAATTTATAGTCTTTACAATTAGGCTTCTGTTTCTACTTAATGAATCTTTTTTACTTTTATTAATTGTAGAAATATTTTCATTATTATCATCTTTCTCTAAGATAAGATCACTCTCTAAATTTTTTTCTTTTTCAATTTTGTAAAACCATTTATGTCCGCATGAACCACATTTTAAAAATCTACCACCTTTTGGTATTTTATTTTCATCTACATTGTATTTTTTTTCACCACAAGGACATGTAATAATCATAACTCCTTATATATCAGATTTTTATTAAAATTCTTTTAATTTTGATCGCTTTATCCTTTGAAAATTGCTTTATCTACTGTAATAGTATTTAAATTCGGGGCGTAGCGCAGCCTGGTAGCGCATCTGGTTTGGGACCAGAGGGTCGTAGGTTCAAATCCTACCGCCCCGACCATTTTATGAAAGTAAAAGCAAAAATTTATAAACCTACAAAAACTGCTACTCAATCTGGCTATGGTAAGACAAAAAAATGGGTTTTAGAGTATTTAGCAGACGATAACTCTATTAATCCTTTAATGGGTTGGTCAAGTTCCTCCAATACTCTGTCAGAAGTAAAGCTTTATTTTGATAGCAAAGATCAAGCTGTGGAATATGCGAATAAAAATAACATTGAATTTATGATTATTGATAATAATAAAAGGTCTGTAGTAAAAAAATCTTATACAGATAATTTTTTGGAATAATGTTTAAATTTTTTACAAATAAAAATTGGTATCCTTGGAGCATATTTGGATCAATAGTAATACTTGTTTCTACATGGTATCAAGTGCAGCTTGATGTCATGATTAATCAATGGTTTGGTGAGTTCTATGATACCCTGCAAAAAGCATTAACAACTCCAAACTCAGTGTCTGAAAAAGAATTTATATCTTATCTTCTTACATTTGCAAAAATAGCTGGAGTTTGGATGGTGCTTTCTGTTGCTACAGATTATTTTACTAGTCATTGGACTTTTAGATGGAGAACAGCTATGGCAGATTACTACCATGAAAATTGGACAAAGGCTCGTTTAACAGAAGGAGCATCACAGAGAGTTCAAGAGGATACACTTAAATTTGCGAGGATTATGGAAGGTTTAGGAGTTGAATTATTAAGAAGTTTAATGACATTAATTGCTTTTTTACCAATTTTATGGGGATTATCTAAGCAGATCACTGCACTTCCTTTTATTGGTGAAGTAAATCATGCTTTAGTTTGGGTTGCTGTATTATCTGCTTTAGGAGGAACGGTTTTGTTAGCTGCTGTAGGTTTTAAACTTCCAGGGATAGAATATGACATACAAAAAGAAGAAGCCGCATACAGGAAAGAATTAGTTTTAGGTGAGGAAAGTTTAGGTAGAGCAGGACATGAAAGCGTAAATTTTCTTTATGGCAATGTTAGAAAAATACATTTCAAAATGTACTTTCATTATTTGTATTTTAATGCTGTAAAATGGAGTTACTTACAAGGAATGGTAATAGTCCCTTATTTAGCTCTAGCACCAACTATTGTTACTGGAGCAATAACCCTAGGTTTTGTTCAGCAAATTGCAAGAGCATTTAATAAAGTTGAAAATTCATTACAGTATTTAGTCAGAAGTTGGCCGATAATAGTAGAACTTATCTCTGTGCATAGAAGATTATCAGAATTTGAAAAAAAATTAGAATTGTCTAAAGTTGAAGCTAATATTTGATGGTGATAAAAAAGGAATATTTAGAAGACTTTATTTCTGTAACTCAACATGCTGCAATAGCCACTTACCCTTATATTGGAAAAAATAATAAAAAAGCTGCTGACAAATCAGCAACAGATTCAATGAGACAAAAATTAAATGAAATTAATATGAAGGGCAGGGTAGTTATAGGCGAAGGTGAGATAGATGAAGCACCTATGTTATATATTGGAGAGATTATAGGCAATCAGAGAGGCGATGATATTGATATAGCTGTAGATCCAGTAGAAGGAACAAATTTTGTTGCAAAAAATATGCGTGGATCAATTTCAGTTATAGCAGCTGCTAATAAAAATAACCTATTTAATGCCCCAGAAACTTATATGGAAAAAATAGCATTTGGTAGTCATATTGATTCTGGTGTAGTTGATTTAGATTACTCGTTTAAAAAAAATATAGAAAATTTAGCTGATTTTAATAATAAAAATGTTGAGGATTTAAGAATTTGTATATTAGACAGACCAAGGCACAAAGAAATTATAGAAGAGGCAAGACGAAAAAAAATCAAAATAAATTTAATTACAGATGGCGATGTTACTGGTGCTATCTTAGTATCTGACCAAAAATTTAATGTCGATCTTTTTCTTGGTATTGGTGGTGGACCCGAAGGTGTATTAGCAGCTTGTGCTTTAGATTCAATGAACTGTGGTTTTCAAGGAAGATTATTGTTTGAGGATGACAAAATTATTAAGAGAGCAAATAAAATGGGAATTAACGATTTGAATAAAAAATATAATATTAATGATATAGTTAAAGGGGATAGTATTTTTTGTGCCACAGGTATTACAGACGGAGATATCACAAGAGGTGTTAAGATAATTAATGAGGAATATATAACAGATACTTTTGTAACACATAAAAGTCAAAAAATTAAAAAAAATATAAGCGGAAACTTCAAAAAATCTGAATGATTTCTGTTTCTAAAAAAAAATGGAATAATATACAAAGTGATTTTAGAAAAGCTAAAAAATTATCATTAGACAAAAATATATCTTTAAATTTATCTAATTTTTTCATTAATAGAAAATTTACAAATGAGGAAATTTTTTACTCAATAAATTTACCAAAAATAGAAAATATCTTTAGTAAAAATATCGATTTTATTGAAGGTTATAATTTACTAAAAAAAATTATTGATAATAAAGATTTAACTCTAATATTTGGAGATTATGATGTAGATGGAATTACTTCTACTGCAATTTTAATTAATTTCTTTAAAGAAATAAATCATCCTAATTATTATATTTTACCTGATAGGTTTGTTGATGGATATGGTCCTAATTTGAATTTAATTAAAAAAAAATTAAAAAAAAATACAAAAGCAGTGATATTTGTTGATTGTGGAACCAATTCAAATGAAGTTGTCGATTATCTTTTAAAAAAAAATATAAAGATATTAGTTATCGATCATCATCAAATTAATAGCAATTTATCTAAAAAAATAGCGTTGATAAACCCGATGAAAAATACAAAAAAATATTTTAATTTGAATTTATCTGCATCAACCCTAACATTTATTCTTATTTCAATGTTTAAATATCTAGATATAAAATTAGAAAAATTTCTTTTATTATCACTGTTAGGTAGTTTGTGCGATGTAATGCCAATGAGAGGTATAAATAGATATATCGCAAAATGTGCTTTTGATAAACTTAACAAAAGCAATAATGCTGGATTAAATGTTTTAATCGAAAATTTAAATTTAAAAAGAAAAATAGATTATAAAGATTTAATTTTTTTAATTGGCCCAATCTTAAATTCTGCTGGGAGAGTATCAACTGCTAATATTTCAGTAGAATTATTGACTTTAGATAATAAAAAAAAAATATTGATAACTTTAAAAAAGTTGATGCTTATAAATAATAAAAGAAAAGAAATTGAAAGTAGAAACTTCAAGTTTATAGATACAAAAAAATATTACAACAATCACAATATAATTTTTGAATATAATAAAAATTTTCATGAAGGAATTATTGGAATTCTAGCTGGAAAATTAAAAGAAAAGTTTAATAGACCAGCCTTTGTCATTACCCATTCAAATAATATATTAAAAGGATCAGCTAGATCAAATTCAAATTTTAAATTAAATAATATAATATCCAAATTATTAAATCTTAAAATTATTGAAAAAGGTGGCGGTCATGAACAAGCAGCTGGATTTACATTAAAAATTAAAAATTTGTCAACATTAAAAAAAATTCTCACAGATGAGTATGGTAAAAACAAAATAAATAAAGCATACTTTTATGATTTAAAACATCAAATTTCTTTTAGCAAATCTGATTTTATTAATGATTTAAAACTATTGGAGCCTTTTGGTAGTGGTAACTCTGAACCCTTACTATTATTTGAAAATTTAAAAATTATTAAAACTTTTATAGTTAAAAATAAACATATTAAAAATATATTAAAAAACCATAATGGTAGGCAAATACAGTCGATCGCATTTGACGCAGTCAACACAGACATCGGAATGTACCTTATGAATTATAAAAAAAATATTACTTTAGTGGGTCATATTAATGAAATAATTTGGAATAGTAAAAAATTTTATCAAATTAATATTAAAGATTTGATAATTTAATTTATTAAAACTTGATTAATTTTTTTTTATACAATAAAAGGTTTGAATTTGGTCCCTTCGTCTATCGGTTAGGACACATGGTTTTCATCCATGAAAGAGGGGTTCGATTCCCCTAGGGACCGCCAATATGACCTATTTTGTATATTTAATCATTAATATAAATAAAAAGGCATCACAGGTAGTATCATACGTCGGTTACACAAATAACTTAAAAAAAAGACTATGGTTACATAATATTTCAAAAGGTGCTAAATTTACTAAAGGTAAATATTGGAAATTGGCCTATTCAAAAAAATATAAAAATAAAAGTATTGCCTTAAAAGAAGAATATAAATTGAAAAAAAATTTTAAATTAAGAAATGAAATAAAAAAGAGTTTTTTAAAATATGAAAATATCAGTTTTACTGCCTTATAAAGAAAATTTTTCTTCAAATAATGCCGGCGCAGTATCTCTATTTGTTAAACATACTATAGAAAATAGCAAATTTTTTAAAAACTCATATGTTTTTGGTAATATGCAAAAACAAAAACCGTTTTTAAAAAATTACATTAATATAGAGTTAAAAAAATCTTTAATGCAAAGCAACAGTAAAAACTATGTTGCTAATTTTTTAAATAAAGAAAAAAACATAAATTCAGATATTATAGAAATACATAATAGGCCTAACTATATAAAGTACTTGGAGAAAATACAAAATAAAAGATTGATTTTATATTTTCACAACGACCCTCTTTCTATGAATGGGTCTAAATCCACTAATGATAGAATTTATCTTTTAAATAAAATCGATAAAATATTATTTAATAGTGAATGGTCTCAGGAAAGATTTTTTATTGGTATAGATAACAAAAATTTACTTAAACAAAAAACATCTGTTTGTTATCAGTCAACCAACAAAGTTAAGATCAATTTTAAAAATAAAAAAAAATTGATTTCTTTTGTTGGAAAACTGAATAGTGCTAAAGGATATGATATTTTTGGAAAAACTATAATTAAAATTTTAAATAAACATAAAGACTGGAAAGGTATTGTTATAGGAGAAGAGCCTCGAGAAAAATTAATTTTTGAACATAAAAATTTAATTGTTAGAGGTTATACTAAACACGAAAATGTACTAAATTTATTAAATAAAGTTAGTATATCAGTAGTATGCTCTAGATGGGAAGAGCCTTTTGGTAGAACAAGTTTAGAGGCTGCTAGTAGAGGGTGTGCAGTGATTATAAGTAATAGAGGAGGTTTACCTGAAACTACAAAAAATGCTATTATACTTAAATCTTTAAACATAAATGATCTTTATAAAAATATTGAAGAATTAATTTTAAATCAAAAAAAATTGAAAAATTTCTAATCTTATTGATAAAATTAGAAGTAGTTTTATGGTTAATAAGGCATTTATAATTAAAAAGGAAAAATCTTTTAAGATAATGCATATTACAAATTTTAACGAAAGATTCGATGGAAGATTACATTATAATACAGGTAGAAGATTAAATAATGGTTTTATAAGAAATGGCCACAACGTTTTATCAATAAGTGATAGAGATATAATACATAATAATAAAAGTATAAAAGATATGTCTGGAAGAGTCACTTTACAACAAAAAATTGTTGATACTTTTAAAAATTTTAAACCAGATATTATTATTTTAGGACACGCTGACAGAGTTAAAAATGATACATTACAGATTATGAAGGAGATCAATTCTTCAACAAAATTTTCTCAATGGTTTTTAGATCCTTTATCAAAGTATGGACCTGACCATGAAAATAATACTAGAAGAATATTAGATAAAGTTAAATTATTAGATAATACTTTTTTAACCACTGAGCCTTCAGCACTACAAATTAAAATACCAAATTCATTTTTTATGCCTAATCCTGCAGATAAATCATTTGAGGTTCTTAACAATTATAACAAAAATTGCCCTTATGATGTTTTTTTTGCAATGAGCCATGGTGTTCATAGAGGTCGATTAAAAAGTGGAAAAGGTGATGATAGAGAAAACTTTATTAATAAACTTATAAAACTAAATAAAAATATAAAGTTTGATGTCTATGGAATGAATAATGTTCAACCAATATGGGCTGATCAATTTATTAAAAAAATTTCAAATTCTTATATGGGTTTAAACTTAAGTAGGGGCAAACCAATAAAATATTACAGCAGTGATCGGATAGTTCAATTAGTTGGTAATGGACTTTTAACATTTATCGATAAAAATACCTATTTGAGCGATTTTTTTACAAATGATGAAATTATCTTTTACAAAAACTTATCTGATCTAAGTTATAAACTAAATAAATATAAAAAAGATAAAAAAAAGGGGAAGCAAATAGCACGATTAGGAAAAATAAAATATCTTAAATATTTTAATTCTGACATAGTATCAGAATATATTTTGTCCAAATCATTTGATTTTAAATTAAAAAAACAGGTCATTTGGTCTTAAAATGTTTTCAATTATAATTCCTACATTAAATAATATAAATTATTTAAAAGTATGTTTAGATAGTTTGAATAAAAACTCTTCTTTAAACAACGAGATTTTAGTTCATGTGAGTATAGGAAATGATGGCACAACCGATTATTTGAAACAAAAGAAGATAAATTATACATTTACTGATTATAACGCTGGTATTTGTGAAGGCGTAAATACTGCAGCCAAAAAAAGTAAAATGGATTATATTTTATATGCTCATGATGATTTTTATTTTTGTCCGAATTGGGATGTAATACTTAAAAATGAAATTTACTCTATTGGTCATGATAGATTTTATCTATCTGGGACTATGATAAATAATGGGCAAATATCTTTTGATTGTGGACAAACATACCTAGATTTTAATGAAGAAAAATTTCTAGCAAATTACAAAAAATATAATTTTTATGATTTTCAAGGATCTACTTGGGCACCACATGTAATACATAAAAAATTATGGAATGATATAGGTGGTTTTAGTTTAGAATTTTGGCCAGGAGCAGCATCAGATCCGGATTTGAATATGAAGCTTTGGAAAAAAGGTGTAAGAATTTTTAAAGGTATTAATGATTTTAAAGTATACCATTTTGGTTCTGTTGTAACTCGTAAGTCTGAAAAAAATGATAAGAATAAAATCTGGTCAGGTACAAAAGGATCTAAGATTTTTTTATTAAAATGGGGAATTTCTTATAAATTTTTTAAGAAATATTTTCTAAAATCTAACACAAAATATATAGGCGAACTTCCTATAAAACCAAATTATACATTAAATTTTGTTATAGATTTTATTATCTGTAAATTTAATTATTATTATTTGAAATATATTTATTCTTATTTTAATAAAAAAGCATAAATTATTTATGTAGTTTAATTTTTTTTCTAAATTTATACTCTATGAAAGCGATAATTTATAATCTTTTGGCTTGGGTTATGTTACCTATAATGGATGGATTTGCTAAATATTTAAGCTCAGATCTTCCAGTTCTTCAAATAACTTGGGCTAGATATTTTTTCACTGTTGTATTTACCTTTCCTATAATGTTTTTTTTCTTTAAAAAGTATTTAGTTTGGACTGACAAACCAAAATTACAATTAATCAGAGGTTTGATTTTATTAATCGCGAACATAAGTTTTTTTTACTCAATTTCAGTTATTTCACTTCCTAAAGCATTAACACTTGCATTTGTGGCTCCACTAGTTGTAACTGCTTTTTCTCCTATTTTCTTGGGTGAGTCTGTAGGCTACAGAAGATGGACAGCAGTTATTATTGGTTTTATAGGATCTCTAGTTGTCATTAGACCAGGTTTTGTAGAAATAAATCTAGCAAGTTTAGCGGCACTTGGAACTGGTATTATGTATGGTTTTTATTTAATAATTACTCGTAGGCTTAGTACTTCAGATAACCCATTGTTAACTTTATTATTCACAGGTGTAGTAGGGGCCATTATCGCCACAACATTCATGCCTTTTGTTTGGGTTTCTCCAACTTTTAATCAATGGTCTATAATGGCAGCTATCGGTTTATTTGCATGCATAGGTCATCTCTTTATTATTTTATCTTTGAAATTTGCTGATGCATCCAAATTAGCACCATTTAGTTATTTTGAGATTATAACTAATATGATTATTGCTTATTATTTTTTTGGTGATTTTCTTGATAGTTGGACCTTTTTAGGATTGTTCATTATAGTTTTTAGTGGAATATATATTTCTAGAAGGGAAAATATCGTTAAGAGCCTTTAAATATAGGTAAATTTAGTTTACTAACTACTATAGTTTTACTTTAATATTGTTATATAAATTGTTGTATTTATTGAATTTATTATATTATTATAATTTGATAAATTTATATATAATAGTAAAGTAATAATATTAATAAATTAATAATTTTATCAACTAATATTATAAAAACACTCAAATATATGACTTTTTAAACAAAAATATCTTTTGCAAACCTAAAAATAGGGTTTTCTAAAAGTCTTGATATTGTTAAATAGTAGAGGGATGCAGTATTTGAATATGCCATTTAAACGAACATAGAAGGGTCAAATTTAAGCAATTTGTTTTATATGGTACAACTAAAAGGTGAAATATAAAAATTTCTTTTAATAATAGAAAATTGATCAATAATTGTTGATTTTATTAGCTTTTTTAATCGTTATATCTACTAAAAAAGGTTAAATTTGAACTTTTTCAGATCTTAATAAACTTAGTTTTTTTTTAACTCCACCTCTGCCAGAATAGCCACCAAGGCCTCCATCAGACCTAATTACCCTATGACAGGGTATTTTTGGGGCATATGGGTTTCTAGCGCAGGCATTTGCTACAGCTCGCGTTGCTTTTGGCCGATTTATTGCTTTTGCAACATCTTTATATGTTTTGACTGTTCCTTTGGGGATCTTTTTAAGATATTTCCAGACTTTGATTTGAAATTTAGTGCCTTTCATGAAGGAAAAACCCCTGTTTCTCTGCACTTTTTACGGTGCAAAGAACAGTAGTTTTGGCACGTCGTTGTATGCGCTACCGCCATGCCTTCCGCCCTACGATTTTAGCGCTACTCCGTAAGACTTTCTGCCCCCTGGGCTTGGTCCTCTCGGCCTTTCCCCAGTCGGCCAGTTAAGGGTTGCCCCTTAATTAGTTAAACAATATCAAATTATGAGATTCTAATGTATCACTTTTTAATTGTTTTATTAAAAGCATTGTGAATTATGTTGATAACTTTTTTTAAATTATCATGTTGACTTAAATATATTGATGATATATTAGTATTGATAATTAATTGTTATCAATAGTAATATATGAATAAACTTACAACAGAACTAAAAACTCTTCATGAGGCAACTTTAAATAATCTCAAAAGTTCTAAAGCTAATAACACATTAAGAGCTTATAAATCAGATTTTAAAGATTTTGGAGCGTTCTGTGCAAAACATGGACTTAGTTCATTACCATCTGAACCTAAAATAATTTCTTTATATTTAACTCATTTATGCAAAAATTCAAAAATTAGCACTATTAGAAGAAGATTAGTATCAATTAGCATGGTTCATAAGCTCAAAGGTCATTATCTAGATACAAAACATCCAATTATAACTGAAAACTTATTGGGGATAAAACGAGTGAAAGGTAGCATTCAAAAAGGAAAAAAACCTTTATTAATCAGTCATTTAAAATCTATAATTAATGTTATTAATGAACAAAAAAATGAAGAAATTAAGAAATTTAGAGATAGATCAATAATCCTTATCGGATTTGGAGGAGGTTTTAGAAGAACTGAGTTAATTTCAATAGACTATGAAGACTTAGAATTTGTTCCTGAGGGGCTAAAAATCACTATTAGAAGATCAAAAACAGATCAATTTGGAGAGGGAATGATAAAGGGTCTGCCCTACTTTCCAAATGAAATTTATTGCCCAGTAACTAGTTTAAAAAAATGGTTAGAAGTTTCAAAAATTAAATCAGGACCTATTTTTAGAAGATTTTCTAAGGGATCGTTGCTAACTGAAAACAGATTGACAGATCAGTCTGTTGTATTGTTAATGAAAAAATACTTAGACTTAGCAGGCATAGAAAATAAAAACTTTGCAGGTCATAGTTTAAGAGCTGGATTTGCAACAGTAGCAGCAGAATCTGGTGCTGATGAGAGAAGTATAATGGCTATGACGGGTCACAAAACAACTCAAATGGTTAGAAGATACATAAGAGAAGCAAATATATTTAAAAACAATGCATTAAATAAAATTAAAATTTAAATTTTAATAAATTTGATTAATAAAATTTTTTGCTGCTCTAAACCAACTATATTTTCCTCTAATATTTATTAAATTTTTTCTAAAAGTATTCCATAAATTATCATTTCTAAACAAATCTAAAGTAAAATTAGCAAATTCTTTTTCATTAGAAGCAATAAATCCAGTTTCACCATGTACAACTCTTTCCTTTAAACAACCAATTCCTAAAGTAATAATTGGTATACAGAGTTCCCTAGCCTCTTCTGCGGACAAACAAAAAGTTTCAGCTCTATGACCAGGTATTAAGAAAATTCTTGTTTCTTTTAAATCTTTTATAAGTTCAGATTGATTTACGAAATTTTTATTTAATATACCTCTATGACTGGTGATTTTACTATTACCGTAAATTAATAAATTTAAAGAATTATTTTCCTTATAGATTAATTTTGACCATATATTTATTAGCATTTTTTGATTTCTATCAGGTCTTGAGGTAAATATTGCTTGATTATTATTTACGGTATTTGAAATTTTTTCGTTTAAAAAAATATCATCTACTGACCACGGTATTATCATATCTCCAAACAAAGAGATTAATTTTGATCTTTTTTTTTTCTGATAATTACTAGAAAAACAAATTTTTGGTTTATATTTTAGATATGAAAAAGTTTGTCTTTTCCTTATAAATTGTTCAATTGGTTGGTTACTATGTGAAATTAGAATATTTTTGTTTGCTGATACTAATTTAAATGCATTACAATCTCCATTAGAAACCACCACATCAAAATTAATTTTATTTGATAGAAGTTTATTTATGTTTGACCAAAAATAATTGTTATTTGAATATTCAGCTTCACAATTATTATACACATGGACTTGATGTCCATTGTTACTTACTTCTTTAGATAAATTTATAAACACAGCTTCACCTCCCCTTAATTTTTTATTATTTAGATCCTTAAAAGAATATTTAAAATTATTAATATCTATAAAGCAAAATTTCATTATGAAAAGTATTTAAGAGCTATGTAAACTATAATTGGTATTGTTACAAAAGACATTAGTGTGGATAGAACGATTGTACTAGCTATACTATCTACAATTTTTTTAGGTGAATACATGCTACCTACTAAATAGTTTAATATAGCACTTGGCATAGCACTTTGTATCAAAAGTACTCCTGCAGGAAATCCTGAAAGATCAAAATAATAAATTACAGCAAAGCCTATAATTGGACCTATTATAACTCTTAAAAATGAAAATATAATTGAGTCTCGAAAAGAAAATTTAAACCTTGTTAATGCAACACCTAAGGACATCAATACCAAAAAAATAGTTGCGTAAGTAAGAAGAAAAGTTGTGTTTTCAAGAAACAAAGGAGTTTTAATATCAAAAAACAGAAAAAGAACAGATACTATTATTGCGTATACAGGAGGGCTTTTAATAAGAATATCAAAAGAAAATTTTTTCTTTGCCAAAAAAACACCTAATGTAAAATGAAATAGGATAATTACAGAAGCAATAGCTGATGCCACTCCTAAACCTTGAGTTCCATATGCAAATAAGCAAATTGGAACACCCATATTCCCAGTATTTGGAAGAATTAATGGGGGGAGCTCCATACTTAGATCTTTTTTAAGCAGGAAAAGCATTATAAGTCCAACAACTGCAAAACCTGCAATCATTAAAATAGCATATACAAAGTAATGAATAAAAATACTCAATGTTATGCCAGTTGTTGTAACGGTATAAAAAATCATTGCTGGTGTACCAATATTTCCAGCAAAATTTGTTATAAAATTAGTGTCAAATCTCGGATTTTTTTTTCCTAAATAGAAGCCAATACCTATTACAAAAAAAACTGGAAAAATAACCTCAAATAATTTTATGTATATTTCCATTATTTAAAAAGCCTTAATAAAACAGGCTTTTTAAGAACATTTTTGTTTTTTTGTAACGAACTTAAAGATTTATTTGAATTTATTTGTTTCGTTGCATGTGTGATAATAACAATTGAAGCTGTTTTATGTTTATTATTAGGTATCTGAATTAATCTTTGAATAGATATTTTATTCTTAGCTAAATTTTTTGTAATTTGAGATAATACACCTTGTTTATCTTTTACTTCAAAACGAATATACAAAGAATTTTCATAATTGTTAAGATCGTAACTTTTAATTTTTTTTCGTTTTGCAGTTGGGATACCAAAAGGATATTTAATATTTCCTCTCAAAATTGACATTAAATCTGACATTAGAGCTGATGATGTAGGTTCAGGCCCTGCCCCTTCACCTTGTAAAACACTTTCACCAACTGGTTTTCCCTCTAATATAACTGCATTCATTACACCATTTACATTTCCAATATATGTTTTTTTTTTTACTAAACATGGATGGACTCTTTCAAAAAGTTTATTATTAAGTTTTGGATTGCCTGGTTCAGCATATCCTAGTTTCTGAGCCTTTCTAAGTACATTCTTAAAATTATCATTTGTTTTTTCCATTTCTGATAATATATAGTTACAAGTTCCATTTAAAATCCCATAAACTTTACTAATTTTATTTGTTGCTAGTCCCTCTTTTATTGTCCTTAAAATTGGTATCCCTCCACCAACAGATGCTTCAAATTCTAAATTTACTTTATTTTTCTCAGCAACTTTGCTTAAATAATCGCCGTGTTTAGATATTAAAGCTTTATTAGGTGTTATTACATGTATTTTTCTTTTCAAAGCAATTTCCACAATTTTTTTTGAAATTCCATCAGCCAATCCTATACATTCAAATAAAATATCTATTTTATGTTTTTTAATAATATTTAAAGGATTTGGATAAAAAATTTTTTTATTTATTTTTATTTGTCTTTTTTTTTTAATATTTTTAGCTGATATAGCAACTATATTTATTTTTTTACCTGTTAATAAATTTATATTTAATCTATTTCTTAAAAGCTCTCCGTATAAATAAGCTCCAACTTGACCCAATCCAATTATAGCTATATTAATATTATTATTATTCATTTATATCAGGAAATTTTTTTGACACACTTTTCTTTTGTATTATTTTTTTGTATTCATTAAATGAGAGTTCTTTATTTATATCAACATCAAGAAAATCATCTTTATTTGATTTATCTATATTACTGCATGAAATTGCGAATAATAGCACAAAAAAAATAATTAATTTCATATTAAACCCTCTGTTGTTTTAAAATTATATTTATTATTTAAATTTTGTATAGCTTGCCCTGCGCCTCCTTTTATCAGGTTATCAATAGCAGATAATATAATTATTTTATTTTTTATATTGCTTTCACAAATCGAAATATCACAATAGTTTGTGTTTATAACATCATTCGTACTTAATAATTTATTCATTTTTTTAATTCTTATAAATTTATCATTTTTATAAAATTCTTTTAAATATTTTAATAATTTTTTTGTAGAAATATTTTTTTTCTTTTCAATATAAATTGTAGATAATATCCCTCTAAACATAGGTGTTAAATGAGGTGTAAATTCAAGCAAAATATTTTTTGATATTTTATTGAATTCTTGTTGAATTTCTGAATTATGTCTATGTTTTGGAATGCCATAAACACTCAAAGACTCATAAAGGTTATGATTTTTATATTTTTTATGTATAGATCTACCAGCACCAGAATATCCAGATTTTGAGTCAACTATTATTTTTTTATTTATTAATAAATATAACATCTACATTATTAAAAAAATCGTAATTTAATTTTTTAATTTTAGGTAATTTTATTTTCTTTAAATTTATATCATAATTACTAATATTTTTTCCTACTGATGAATTTCCGCAAAGATATTTAATTTTTATAAATTTATGTTTTACTAATAATTTAATTAATTGGATACCAATATACCCTGTGGATCCTGCAACTAATACATTTACTTTCTGCATAAAATTATAATAACAGTTGATTTGTAAAAAGATATTATCTTTTAGAAAACTGAAAGCTTCTTCTAGCTTTTCTGTGACCGTATTTTTTACGTTCAACAGATCTAGAGTCTCTGGTCGTTAATTTTTGTTTCTTTAATTCAGGTTTCAATGCACTATCAAATTGCAGTAATGCTTTTGATATACCATGCACCATTGCACCAATTTGACCACTGTGTCCCCCACCCTTTACAGAGCATCTAACGTCATAGGAAGTAGTCTGATTTATAATCTCAAATGGCTTGATCAAACCACTTATGTGATCGACCCTTTTAAAATATTCGTCGTAATTTTTACCATTAACAAAGATTTTTCCTGTACCCTTTTTTAGCCAAACTTTTGCAATAGATTTTTTTCTACGTCCTGTAGCGTACTTACTATCTTTGAAATCCAATTTTTCTATTTGATTCATTGATTATTTCCTTAAAACGTTTTTATTATTTAATTTTGAAACATCTATTATTTCAGGACTTTGAGAAGTATGAGGATGATTTTCACCAGTATATATTTTTAATTTAGAAAGTTGTTTTTTCGCTAACGGACCACCAGGTAGCATTCTCTTTACAGCTAACTTTAAAATCTCGTCTGGTTTTTTTTTTGAAAGTTTTTCTGGTGTAGTTTCCTTAATACCACCGGGATATCCTGTGTGTTTATAATATTTTTT
>LULI01000239.1_pt1 | contig 16328 bp, 25 predicted proteins | sample 728191 | NCBI WGS metagenome assembly LULI01 (sample SAMN03860293, study PRJNA289734) | marine metagenome | biome: seawater column; feature: ocean; material: water; isolation source: Red Sea water column Station 169 - depth 50m | place: Saudi Arabia: Red Sea | collected 2011-10-15 | depth 50 m | reverse complement strand
ATCGAGATTCAGAATTAATTGCTAAATTGATTGTGGGTGGAATAAATCAAATGAAAATATTTAAATTTCTATTTGTAATTCCTGTAATAACTTTAATAATTATTTTTCAAACCTCTTTGCAAAATAGATATCTAATGGCCTCTGATATTAGAGATGGAGAAACAATTTTTAGAAATGTTTGTGCAGGTTGCCATGTTAGAGGTGGATCAATCGTACTTAAAGGATCCAAATCATTAAAACTTACCGACCTTGAAAAAAGAGGAATAGCAGATGTAAATTCAATAACAAAAATTGCTAATGATGGAATTGGTTTTATGAAGGGTTATAAAAATAAATTGAGGGATGGAGAGGATAAGATTCTCGCACAATGGATTATTCAAAATGCAGAAAAGGGTTGGGAGTAGATGAAAAGCTTACTTCTTGCATCGTTTTTATTTCTATTAGCTGAATTTTCTTTTGCTGAGGAATTAACTAATTACACAATTACATCTGATTCTCAAGTTAATACTTTAGAAGGGGATTTAGAGGCTAAGGGAAATGTAGTCATTAAGAGTAATAGTGGTAATTTTGAGGCTTATTCTGACAAGCTTTCTTTTGACAAGGATGATAAATCTCTAAAACTTATTGGTAATGTATATGTTAAAAATTTAGAGTCTGAAGGAATTTCAATTGAAGAAACATCTGGAGATGAGTTGACCATATTTACTGATACAGGAATTTTTGAATTCAAATCCCAAAATAAAAACAGAGTAACAACAAAAATTAAATTCTAAATAAAGGCTTGCTTTTAAAAAAAAATTTGTATTAAAAGGAAATTTTAAATGAGATTTAAAGCTGCTTTAATCTAGATAATCTATAAGGAAAGAGTAGAAATAATTATTATTATGCATCCAAGCAAAGTAATAACTGATCCAAGAATTAATGACACTTATTATGATCCAGATTTAGATAAGCTTTATCAATACGTTAAACTTGGGGATTATCCTCCAGAATGGATTGATACAACTCCATATAAAGAGGATGATTTTTTTTCTTCATTCGGATACTAAAGCAATTGTATATCAATACTTTTTCAAACCTTAAAAGGTTATTCAAAATTGGGATATTTACTGCCCTTTTATCCACCTTTGAAGTCTATTGTTATGAAGGCCCGCTTTTTGATGCAATGGCCCAATTAGATGAAAGACCAGGATTTGAAAAATCCATTTCTAGAGTGAGAGATGCTGGAATTTATAAGATTGCTCTTTTTGCTAGAAGTAAAAAATTAGGTGAAAATGAAAAAGCATTACTCAATTTGCATAGAGACAACAAAGATTTAATAGTGCTTGGTGCACCAAAGTATTTTTTGCATGAAAATGACATTGGTAAATCCTTCACAAAGCGAACTTTGAAAAATATTGATAAATATAAATATTCTTTTGTAGGAGAAATCTTATTCACTCATGCAGATAAGACTCATGGTAGACAGCATGAATCAGGAGAAACATATTTAGACCCATCAGGAAAAGGGTTTGCTGACTTCTTGGGAAAGAGATTGGCCTAAATTTTCTAAACTTTTCCTTGATTTCCCAAATCAAAAATTCATAATACCTCATATGGGTTTTGGGAGTCCAAAACAGGCTAAATTAATCCTTTCAACACATGACAATGTATATATGACGATATCGAAAAAAAATAAAGATAAAAGAAACATCTGTGATCCTATTAAACAATCTAAATTTGGGTCTGGATTTTTAAATGATGAAAATCAATTAAAAGATGAATGGAAAGAAATCTTAATCGAGTATCAAGATAAATTGTTATTTGCCACTGATGCGCATAAAAAACACCGCTGGAAAAAATATTCAAAAATAGTGAGGATTTATCGTGATATTTTAAATCAATTACCTGAAGAAGTTGCTAAAAAGATTGCTTACTTGAATGCTGAAAAGATTTATAACATAAAAAATTAGAGAATTAAAAAAATATTTAAATACTAGTAAACGTTTTTGGGATGGCTGATAAGAAAAAGAAAAAGAAATGCAAAAAGAAAAAATGTTCAAACTGGAAAGGGGGTAAATGTATTTGTTATGGCCAATAGACTAGGTACGGTGATTGAAAGTCGATATAAAATTGGAGAGATAAAATCCTCTTTTTTTGTGCAAGAAGAAGGAAAATTAAAAGTTGCTAATCCTAACCCTTCATCCTCAAATCCTCCTTCTGGTGGGGGTATAGAAAAATCATTCAACCAAATATTTCGACTCTACGATAAGGGAGCAGGTTTAAAACCATATACAGTTAAAAAAGATCTTGATGGCAATAAGTATCTTGAAGTTACAGTGAAACATAGATGGAATAATGATCCTCTTAAAGAAGGGACAGGAAAAGAAACAGAAAGAGCAATATTTGAGACAAAGCAAAGAAGCACTTTAAATAAAGAAATATGGATTGGTTTTAAAACAAGACTTCCTGAAGATTTTAAACATACAGATGGCAGAGTAACATTTTTTGAATTTAAAAATCGACTTGTATCTATTAGAACGCATCCTCTTGTAAGAATAAGTTTTGATGATGCTGGAAAAACATTAAAAATAACAGGTAATACTGCTGGTACTGGTTTCAATAGAAGGAGTAAAGAAGATAATATTAAGCATCGCATTAATATAAAATATAAAAAAAATGGTTCAAATTGGTTTGTGCGTAATGAAAAAACTAGAGGTGAAAAAAAAATAAAAAATAATTTTAAACTCACACCGAACAAAACATTTAGTGTGACTCAATTAGGTGAATGGAGCACGTATAAAATTGGAATCTATAATACAAATGATGATGATGGTTTTGTAAAAGTCTTCAAAGATAATAAATTAATATTTGACTACAAAGGCATAACATCTGACTGGAAAGGAAAATACACTGGTACTAACGTAAGAATAGGTGTTTATAGAGACTCGGGAAAACAAATTGGAATTGAATACCCCGATCAATCTATCCATTTTGATGATTTTATTGTTGTCTCAGATCAAAAAACTTTAGACCAACTGATCAGAAAGAATGAAAAACCCAATGATTGATTAAATTAAATTGAAAGAGCGGTAACTATATTCTTAACGATATTATGTAGATAATTTAACCAGAATTTAAAGTGAGGGACTCGCATTTTGAAGAAAAGAAAGAGAATATAAAGAAAAAAGGTAATTCCAATGGAATCAACCAAAATCCCAAAAATGATTATTAAAAAACAACTTAAAAAGGGAGTTATTAAGAAACAGCTTAAAAAGGTTGATAAAGCAATTGTTGAAATTGCAGAAATGAAATTTGAAAATTATGAAGAAAAAGAAGAAAAACTAGACGCGCTTGTTTTTTTAAAGAATCAAATATTGACGGAAGCGGAGGAGTTACTATGAACGGAAGACTAGACAAGGTTGCTATGACCAATAAACTAATGCAACTCAAGAGAGAACTGCACTACAAATGTGCGATTGGTGAAAAGGGGAAATGGGAATGTATAGGAGCAAACGATTATCTCAACAGAGTGTTTGATGCATTAGATGAATTTTGGCAGTAAATACTAAACAAAAAAAAGAATTGATATAGCGACTTGTTGGGCTACTAAAAGAATTTCTGTTATGGATAATCTAGAAAGATATGAAGACAGTTATGCAATAGCAGAAGAATTTAGAGAGTGGATACTGCATATAGGAGAAAAGAATGAAAATTTAAGAGATTCTTTTTTAAACTTACCAAAGGAATTAAAAGAATTATTAGACCAAAAAGTCAACGATTAAATGAAACGCTTAGCTTTATTTATTGTTTTCCCACTTATATTTGGTTTTGGAAACGATAAAGCAAGATTATGCGAAGACCTTAAATTTGCAATAAATAAATCAAAAAATGATTATCAGCAAAAAATATCATTTGCAAAACAAAGCAAAGAATTTGCTAATGATAAAATTACCAAAATTTATGCAATAGAGACAAAATGGGAGGATCTTTTTGATAGTCCTTATGAAATAGAAAGCTTATGTAATGAATATTTCTTAATAAAAGAATTTGATATTGATTTATCTAGTGAATGTTATTTGTTTGAAACTATCTTAAAAAGTGGAAATTATAGTGATGAAGATTTTGATTTTATGCCCAAAGAAAGAAGACAAAATGCTCAAGCTCTTATAGAAGAATTTAAAGCCAAATATGATCAAATTAATAAACAAGCAAAAGAAGATTATTTATCAGAACAAAAAGAAATGCAGAAAATATATCGAAAGAAAAAATGCGATTAGGTCACTTATGGTTTTTAAATGAAACGCTTACTACTGGCAGCTAAATTAAATAGGATTGAAAGTCGATCTAAAATAAGGGGCAATTATCTCCTTTTAATAAGCTATCTTTAAAAAGATATTCCAAATTTTAAAAGCAAATAAAAAAATATTTCTATAAAGATGGAATTACCAGAAGCAATTCTTTTTGATTTAGATGGGGTATTACTAGATACAGAACCATTACTAGCTAATGCCTGGTATGAAACCGCAAAAGAATATAATTACTATTTATCAAACGATAAATTACTAGAATTAAAAGGAAGAAGAAGAATAGATTGCGCAAAAAAAGTTTTCAAATGGATAAATGAAGAAATCACAATAGAAGAATTACTCATTACTCAAAAGTTAAAAGTAGATAAAGTACTTACTAAAGCAAAACCTTTTAAAGGAGCAATAGAATTAATCAAATTTTGTATAAATACAAAATTACCTATTGCACTAGTAACAAGTAGTAGTAGTGAAAGTTTTAAAATAAAAAGCTCTGCAAATCCCTGGTTAAATTTATTCAATACAAAGGTTCTTGGAGATGATAAATTCATTTCTGATGGCAAGCCTTCGCCTGATCCTTATTTGAGAGCATTAAAAATATTGGATGTAGATCCTAGGAAATCATGGGTTATAGAAGACTCATATGCAGGATCTATCTCAGGACTTAAAGCGGAATGTAATTTAATGTTTTTTTCAAAAGATATTGAAATACTAAATAAATTAATAAATGAATTTAACCAAGAAAAGATTCAAAAAATTAATGATTTATCAGAAATTATTTATTATTTAAAGTTATATAAAGGATTTTAAATCCATCTAATAAATTTGCTAATTCTTCTAATATTTTTTCCTTAGGTAATTCTTCCAATAAAACAAATAAATGAAACGCTTGATATTAACTCGACCCAAAGACTAAATTAATGGAATTTTTAAAGGAGCTTTGGCAGAATCATTATGACCCATACCATGCAATTCTTGGTATAGGTGAAGTAATAGTATTGTTGGTAATTTATAATCGATTACTCAATAAATATCATTAATCACAAACCATCGTAGATTAAGCAGCATCAGATATATTGTTATTCGTATCTTCAATCTTTTCAATCTCTTTAATCATTTCCTCTAGCCATAAAGTATTATCTTCTGATCTCTTTTTAAAATAAGAAATCTTAGGTTGATTGATTTCTAATGTCTCATAATCTCCACTCATAAAATTTTCCTAAATTTATAACCACTTAAATTTTAGTTAGTTTATTTATTAGTTTTACTAAGGGGAAAATAAGAAAAAATTAATTTATGGTTAATATGAACTAAGACAAATTAAATATTATTTATAAAAATATCGGAAACACTTAATTTACCTAATGCTAACCACCAGTACAGAAACGAACCGCATCAGCTGTTGGCGAACCAGTCGCTTTCATTTCTTCAACACATTCATTAAAGAACTTTGATTCTTTTTTTAATGAGCAAAAGCTTAGTGCAATAGCTACTAAGGCAACAGCTGATACAACTGCTGATCCTAGTTGTATCACTCCGTAAGCAAGCATAGCTTTATTCTTTTTAAAATCTTTTTTTGTATCTTTCTTTTTATCAGACATTTTTTTTGAAATTCTTAGCTTATTATATTCAACTAAATAACTAGACTCCACATAAAGAAAAGGTGAGTTATAAAGTTAAATGTATATTGTTAATCCCATAACCAAATTCTGAAGAGGAAAAGCTCAAACTAAAAAGTAGAAAAAGTGATGAGAAAATTAATTAAAAATTTATTTGAAATTAATTATTTTGTGATTGGTTTTTGAAAATAATTTAATTTCTTAAAGATAACGTTTTCTTAAATTATTTTTAAATTTCATATGACATAAATATAGATAATTGAATAATCTTAATGCATATTGATGATGCAGTGTTTTTAGAGGATTTATGCCCTAAGCTCAAATTAAGATTCTGGCGAAAGTCTATTCATACATTTACGAGCAAAAGATGCATATATTGCGGAAAACCTTCAGAATCTATTGATCATATATTGCCACGAAGTAAAGGAGGTTTAAACTTAACAGAAAATTGTGTTCCAGCTTGTCTTTCATGCAATGGAGACAAATCAGATGAGAATGTTTTTGATTGGTATAGAAAGAAAAAATTTTATGATCCTAGAAGAGCTATGGCTATTAGAGCATGGTTAGATGGAGACTTAATATTATCTATAAGATTATTGCAATGGGCTAATCAAGAAATTAAGGAAAATAAAGCAAATTTTGAACAAGAAGAATTAAATCTAGATGCTGCTTAACTAGAAAATTTGAGGGAAATTTGAGGGGACGCTTATTAAAAACAATACTTTTGTTAGGTTCAATTTTTGTTGTTTTTATTTGTTTTAATCCAATTTCAAGAATTTATATTGCTGATTACCTGGAGAAGATATCGTTATTTTTATTCAGAACAATAAGTGAAAAAGATTTAAATGATTGGTATGAAAAAAGAGATAAATATGAATTACTTGATAAATTAAGCGGGCCTTCTTATTGATAGATAAACAAAAAATATAAACGGTTTTTTTAAACTAAAAAATATGCAATTAAATCTGAAAAAAGTTTTATTAATCAATCTATTTGTGCTTACTGCTTAAATGAAATTTAACAAGATTAGAAATTACTTAACCAAACCTTATATAGAATTTATATTTTTCTTTAAAACAAAAATCATACAATTTTGCATATTGTAATTAGTAATACAAACTAAATGAAAAAGTTATTTTCTTTTGTAATGGGGGCAGCTGTTATAGGAACAGCACTTGCACCTTCAGCAAATGCATGGTGGTGGGGTAAAAAAGGTTCTGAAAAGGCTTCAATTACTGTTTATACTGCTCTAGAAGATGACCAAATACCAAATTATCTAAAATCCTTTGAGAGAGATTACCCTAATATAGAAGTTAATATTGTTAGGGACTCAACAGGTATAGTTACTGCGAAATTATTGGCTGAGGCTGAAAACCCACAGGCAGATGTGGTTTGGGGTTTAGCTGCTTCAAGTTTATTAGTAGCTAATGATAGAGGTTTGATTCAAGGTTATGCTCCAAAAGGCCTTTCGAATGTTAAACCAAGCTTTAGGGATCCTGCAAAAAAACCTTCATGGGTTGGAATTGATTCTTGGATTTCTGCTTTTTGTGTTAATAAAATTGAGGCTCAAAAAAACGGGCTATCAATACCTAAATCTTGGGCAGATTTAACAAAACCAGAATACAAAGGTCACATAGTTATGTCTAACCCTGCTTCCTCTGGAACAGGTTATTTGTCAGTAGCTTCAAGATTACAAAATTTACCTTCTGAAGAGGATGGTTGGAATTACCTTGATGCACTTCATGAAAATATTGCTCAGTATATGCATTCTGGATCTAAGCCTTGTAAGGCTGCAGGTAAAGGAGAGTATCCAATAGGGGTTTCATTTGGTTACAGAGCTGTAAAACAGGTAAATATGGGGCAACCAATTGAGGCTGTTTTTCCTAAGGAAGGTTCTGGATGGGATGTAGAAGCTAATGCCCTTATCAAAAAAGATAAAATAAAACCTGCTGCTAAGACTTTTCTTGATTGGGCAATTTCTCCTGAAGTCTCAAGAGAATATGCAAAAAGTTTTGCAATAACAGCTGTTGAAACTGATGTTCCGCTTCCTAAAGGTTTCCCTTCTAATCCAGAGAAACAGCTCGCAAAAAATGACTTACAATGGGCTGCTGTAAATAGGGAGAGAATACTAGCAGAGTGGGCAAAACGCTATGATGGCAAATCTGCTCCTAAGTAAAAATTAAAAGCATATAAATAAATTCCATGAATTAGCAATTCATGGAATTTATCATCTAGATGAATAATTATTTTAAATTTAATGATTAAAAAAGAAGGAAGTTTTAAATATTTAGAAATCAAAAATATCAGTAAAAACTTTGGGGAAACATTCGTTTTGAAAAATATTCACTTGGATGTTTTTAAGGGAGAATTTTTATGTTTATTAGGACCAAGTGGTTGTGGAAAAACAACTCTGCTAAGAATAATTTCTGGCTTAGAGAGACAAACAAATGGCGATATTGTTCAAGATGGGCTTTTAATTTCTAATTCCCCCACTGAGAAAAGAGACTTTGGAATTGTTTTTCAGTCATATGCATTATTTCCAAACCTTAATGCAAAACAAAATATAGCTTATGGTCTTGAAAATAAAAAAATAAATAAAAAAGAAATTGAAAAAAGAACTAATAATTTACTTCGTTTGGTTGGATTAGAAAAATATTCTGACCAATTTCCATCTCAATTATCTGGAGGTCAACAACAAAGAGTGGCTTTGGCGAGAGCCATGGCATTATCTCCTGGTTTACTTTTATTAGATGAACCTCTTTCAGCCCTAGATGCTCAAGTTAGATCAAAATTAAGAAATGAAATTAAACTAATACAAAAGAAACTTAATTTAACTACTATCATGGTTACCCATGATCAAACTGAAGCTTTATCTATGGCAGATAGAGTTGTAGTCATGGAAAGGGGTCATATTGCTCAAATTGGAACACCTTTTGAATTGTATGAAAATCCAATTACACCGTTTGTTGCTGATTTCATAGGGAAGATGAATTTGTTAAAAGGTAAATATGATAAGAAAAATTGTGTTTTTTATTATCTTAATAATAGATTTTTAATTTCACAGAATACAGAATATTCATTTTTAGAAAACTGCTTGCTTGGTATTAGACCTGAAGATATTGAAATTATTAAGTTCAGAAAAAATATAGAAAAGGAAGAAAATATTCTTAGAGTAAAAATAAAAGAAATTACTTATTTAGGAACAATTTTTAGATTAACAGTAGTTTTAGAATCTAAGCTAGAAGAAAATATTTTTGTAGACGTTATTTCTAATCAAGTGATCTCTAATAATTTAAAAATTGGAGATTTTATAGATATTAAATTAAAAAAAGAAAAAATTAAATTATTTGAAAGTAATTTATAAGTCAATGTATTTTAAAAAAAATTTTAACAAAAGTTTTAACATCTTATTATTAAGAATTTTAATTATTTTTGTATTTATATTAGTTAGCTTTTTTATCATAATTCCTTTACTTCCATTATTCTTAAAAAGCTTTAGTGATAACAAAAATAATTTTATAGGATTAGAAAATTTTATAAACTATATTCAAAATCCATCCTTAACGCAATCCTTTATAAATAGCTTAAAGGTGGCAATTACTACGACTTTTTTTTCTGTATTAATTGGATTTATTTATGCTTATGCTCTCACGAGGACAAGATTACCATTTAAAAAATTTTTCAATACTTTTAGCTTATTTTCTTTATATATTCCACCCCTGGCTGTTGCCATAGGTTTAATTTATATTTTTGGAAAACAAGGTTTAATTACTCAAGGATTTTTTGGGACTATTCCTGGATTTGATATAAATCTATATGGTTTTAATGGAATAATTATAGGTGAAATTTTTTACTGCTTTCCTCAAGCTCTAATTATTCTTGTGTCAGCATTAAATCTTAGTGATCAAAGATTATATGAAGCAGCAGAATCTCTGAAAGCATCTCCACTTAGAAAATTCTTAACTATTACTTTACCCAATATCAAATATGGACTGATGAATTCATTTTTTATATGTTTTATTTTATCTTTTACGGATTTTGGAGTTCCTAAAGTTGTTGGGGGGAACTTTAATGTACTTGCTACAGATATTTATAAACAAGTTGTTGGTCAACAAAACTTTGCCATGGGAGCAACTATTAGCATCTATCTTTTAGTACCCTCAATTTTGGCTTTTCTAATTGATAAAAATTTCCAAAAGAATGAAGCATCTCTAATTTCGGGAAAATCTATACCGTTTAAACCAAGGAAGAATCTGATAGTTGATTCAATAATGTTTATTTTTTGCAGTTTAATTTTGATTTTAGTAATTGGGGTCTTTTCATCTATAGTATTAGCCTCGCTAATAAAAATATGGCCATACGATATTTCTCTATCATTACAAAACTTTAGATTTTCTAATGTAGCTGGAAATGGTTATGAACCTTATTTTAATACTGTTTTCATGTCAATTTATACTGCAATATTTGGGACTATATTTGTATTTTTTACAGCTTATTTAGTAGAAAAATTTAAACCATTAAAAAAAATAAGAATGCTAATATACTTTTTTTCAACATTACCAATTGCAATTCCTGGCTTAGTACTTGGCTTATCCTATATTCTTTTTTTTAATAAACCTTCTTTCTCTGTACCCTTTTTAGATTTTCAAATATTTAATCCTTTCTCATTACTTTATGGAACAATGGGAATCCTTGTATTAGCTAATATCATACATTTTTTCACAGTGTGTTTTATATCAGCAACAACAACTTTAAAACAAATTGATAAGGAATTTGAAGAGGTATCAGAGTCTTTAAAAGTTCCTTTTTATAAAACCTTTTTAAGAATAACGATACCATTATCACTCCCAACAATCTTAGAGATAGGAAGTTATTATTTTGTTAATTCAATGATAACTGTATCAGCTATTATTTTTCTCTACCCAGCAAAAATACCAGTTTCATCTGTTTCAATTGTAAACATGGATGATGCAGGAGATACAGCATCAGCGGCTGCAATGTCTACTCTTATCGTTTTAACAAGTCTATTCGTAAGGTTAATTTATGAATTTACTTCTAGGAATGTTTCGAAAAAATCTTCTGTTTGGATTAATCCATTAGAAACTTAAACACTACTTAAACTTAAATGAATAAAATCAATATTATGAAGAAAAAAAATATGAAAATAAAACTTGTTATTTTTGATATGGCTGGCACTACTGTGAAGGATAAAAATGAAGTTACTGGATGTTTTTTAGAGGCCGCCTCAAGAACAGGTTTAAATACTAATAAAAATGAAGTTGATCGATTACATGGCATTCCAAAAAAGAAGGTCTTTCAATTATTATGGGAAGAGAGAATTGGTAAAGGTAGTAATAAATTTGAAACTTATGTGAATAAATCTTTTGAAACTTTTAAGGATATCTTAGAAAGTCACTATTTATCTACTGATATTGAACCAACAGAAGGCTGTCTTGAGTTATTTAGATCCTTAAAAACAAAAAATATTTTTATTGGATTAAACACAGGTTTTTATAGAAAAGTAACAAACATAATACTTAAAAATCTTGGATGGGATTTAGGACTTAATGATAATTATGTGGGAGGCTCATCTTCAATTATTGATGTATCAGTAACCCCTTCAGAAATTTATAATAACGAAGGCCGTCCTTCTCCATATATGATTCAAAAGGCAATGTATGTTTTAGGAATTGATGATCCTAAATCAGTAGTTGTTATAGGTGATACCCCATCTGATTTGAAATCAGGAGTAAGTGCAGGCTGTTTAAAATCTTTTGCAGTCACAAATGGAACTCATTCAAAAGAACAGCTTGAGGCTTATAAAAATGATGGACTTTTTTCTTCCTTAAATGAATTTTCATCTTACTTAAATCAATTTATTGATGTCTAAAAATTGTAAAACTGATATAGCTATTATTGGAGCAGGTATTGTAGGTCTTGCTCATGCATTGTCAGCTGCAAAAAGAGGTTTTAGTGTAAAAGTTTTTGAGAGAGAAGAAAAAGCTATTGGAGCTTCAATAAGAAACTTTGGAATGATATGGCCAATTGGTCAACCTTTTGGAAAGCTATATAGTAGAGCTCTTAATTCTAGAAAAATATGGATTGAGACAGCCAAAAGCAGCGACTTTTTTTTAGATCAAGTTGGTTCAATTATTTTGGCATATAAAGAAGATGAATATCAGGTTATGAAAGAATATTGTGATTTGTCTAAGTTTAAAAATTCAAGTGCAGAATTACTTTCAATAAAGCAAATCTTTAATCTTAGCCCTTATGTTTTAAGTAAAGGATTAATTGGAGGATTGTGGAGTCCTACTGAAATGATTGTTGATCCTAGAGAGGCAATTAAAAAGATTACAATTTTATTAAAGAATAAATATGGAGTTGAATTTAATTTTGGTACAACAGTTTCAAGTGTTGAGCCAAATTTAGTAGTTACAAGTGATGGTAATAAGATTAATACAAAAAAAAGTATAATTTGTTCAGGAGCCGATTTTGAATCATTATTTCCTCAAGAATATAAGAAATTTCATACAACCAAAAGCAAGCTTCAAATGTTAAGAACAATTACTCAACCTAAAAACTTTAAGTTAGGACCTGCACTTTGTTCAGGTTTTACATTAACGCATTATGATTCTTTTGCTGAATGTTCATCAATTAATTCTTTAAAAGATAGATATAAAAAAGAGTTCCCTTTTGCAATTGAAAACGGAATACATATTATGATTTCTCAAAATGGATTAGGTGAAATTATTTTGGGAGATTCTCATGAGTATGGATTAACTTTTGATCCTTTTAATAATGAAGAAATAAATAAATTTATTGTCGATCAAGTTAAGAGTTTTATAAGTCTTCCTTCAATTGAGATAGCCTCAAGATGGAACGGAATATATCCTAAGTTAATAGGAGGAACTGAGTTAATAAAAGAAGTTGATGATTCAATCCTAATAGTCAATTGTTTGGGCGGTGCTGGAATGACCCAATCATTTGGACTCGCAGAAGAAATAGCTGAAGAATATTTAAATTTTTAGCTTAAAAAAATACTTTCAATTTTTGTAATAAAAAATTCCAATTCTAGGTTTTTAAAATTAGTATCTTTTGCCTTTTCATCTAATTCTCTAACCAATAAAATTTCATTAAAAAACTGATTTTTTTCAAAACTTTTTATTTCTTCCTTATTCATTTCACCTCCCTGAACCTTCAATGATGCTACTGAAGCTGATGAAAGTTTTGCAAAATAAGAAGAATCTTTTGTACATAGGTATCTTTTGGCATCAACATGCATTCTTACGCAATTAAAAATTTTATCTGAGAAAAAGTCCTTAATAAATTCTGCACCTATTTTTTCATGATCATTATATTTAGAATAGATTTCTTGATCAAGAAGTAAATGACCTACATCGTGAAAAAGGGATGCGATAATGATTTCATCTGATAAACCGTTATTTACCGCATGAGTAGCGGATTGAAGCATATGATCTGAGACTGTTATTTCCTCACCTGCATATTGTTCTTTACCTTTCTGAGAAAATAAATAATTAATCATTCTAAAGAATTCTTTTTTATCCTTTAAATTTATATTTTTCATCAAATTAAGATGTGCCATTTCCTTAAAATATATCTTATTAAAATAAAGGTTAATAATTTATATAATATGAAATAATGAAATCAGATTCCGAATCCAGAAAAAATCATATTTTTTTTAAGAGAGAAATTTTTGAAACCACTAAAAACGTAAATTTAAAAATCGAACATTTAAAGCTAAATAATTCCTCCATAGGGAGATATGGTTCTATTGACCATAATGGATCAACAATGGTGATAGCTAAGAATGAACAAGAAAAGATAATTGTTTTAAATCAATATAGATTTCCAGTTGAAGAATATATTTTAGAATTCCCATCAGGTACTATTAAAAATAATGAAAAGCCAATATCGACTATAAGAAGAGAACTCATAGAAGAGACTGGCTATTCTTCAAAAAGTTTCAAATATTTTGGAGAAATCTTTGAGTCGCCATCTTATTCTAATGAAAGAATACATTTGTTTTTAGCTAACAATATTTTTAAAGAGGCTAATTTATTAGATAAGGATGATGATGAGGAAATCGAAGTTTTATTTTTTAGTAAAGAGAAAATCAGAGATTTAATTTACTCTGGAGTAATAAAAGATTCAGCTACGATAGCCTTTTTTTTTAAAGTTTATGATTTAATCTAAATACTAATTTATTTTAAAAAAATAAATTTTTAAAAATATTTTTTATATCATTTACTGAATTCAGTATGAAATCTGCTCCTGCAATCTTTAGTTTGGATTCATATATTTCTCTCGCTTTTAAACTGTTTTTTAAATGCAAATGTGGTGGAGCGACAGCAAGACTTATAAATTTCTGCTCTGGAATTATTTTTCTTGAATTAATAATTGTTTTAACATCTGCTACCGTATCTCCAATATATGCTATGGGAGGAGCTGATCTTCCAAGCTCTTGATTAAGTAATTTTTTAGATAAATAAATGAAACCTTTAGGATCAGGTTTATCTGGAGCTTCTCCCATCGCGACTAGCGGAGGATTCAGAAGTTTTAATTTATTCTTTAATATATATTCAGCTGATGCCCTTTCTGCTCCACTTACAAAACCCCACAAAATACTATTTTTAGTTAGTTCGCTAAAAATATTTTTCTCGATAAGAATTTTTTCGTTTTTTATAAATCCTGTCCAAATTTCTGATTCTAGAGGTGATTTCAAACCAAAATATAAATTTTCAAAATGGCAAACTAATTCTTTCCTTGTTGGAGGTGTAATAGTTAATCTATTGCTTACTATGTGTCTTTTTATTAGTTCTAAACTTAAATCCCAGTCATTGTTCCAAATCCCTTCATTTTTTATTTCATCAATTTCGAAAATACTTGGTTCCCAAAAACAATAATGCTTTACTGTTTTTATAATTGCCATTCTATAGCTATTCGAAACATCTCTAATAACTCCATCTATATCGAATAGAATTAGACCCTTAATTGACATTTTAAAAATATATAATTTTTTTAAATTTACTTAAAATTACATCATATATTTTGATAATTAAACCATTTTTAAATTTAATTTTAAAAAATACGATAATAAAATTATAAACGTTTAATTAAATCATAAATATCTGCAAAAATTTAAAATACTACATTTCATTTTCAATACGGTGCAAAAAACTTTTTAAAAATTCTCAATTTATTAAGAGAAAAATATCTATATCATCCTTTGGCAAAAAGTATCAACAAGCTCCAATGGAACATCTAACAAAGAAGCTGTCAATTCCTCTCTACTTTCTGCCTGCTCATCAGTTCCAGAAGAATAAAAAGTATAATATCTCGCGCAAATCTCTTTATATCTTAGTAACTTTACATTTTCATTTAAAATATTTCTATTTTCTTTAAGAGTACTTGAAATAGAATATGAATTGATAGCTACAATAGCCATAAAAATATTTAATGAATATTTTCTTAAAAAGTTTATTGTTTTTGTTTTATAAATATTTAATTTGTTCATATGAAATCAGCTAAATAAGGCGTCAATATTTAGTCGATAAATTTAAAGTAAGTAACGAAAATTAAGAGGTAATTAATTTAAAAATAAATTTGTTTAAAGAAAGTCAAGACGCTTAAAAATTTATAGAAGCTATTAATTTTAAGGTCAATATAAATTAATAGTTGAAAATATTAAGATTTCTCGATTCGAACGACTTATCAAAATGAGTAAATTTACTAACTGACAAATTAATTTTTTTGCTTATTATTAAAATTAACTTAAGAAAAATTTAAGCTAAGGTTAACATTGTGGCAAAATCAAAAGCAAAGAGAAAAAAAGCTATTTTATCTCTAAAAACTCCAGCTATTCTGGCAGATGGAGTTATCCAGTTCAGTACAATAGTAACTTCTATCACACTTGTTTTTTTAACAGTTGGATTTTATTCGGCTTCTAATCAAGCTAATAATTTAAATAAAAACTTAGAAAGAATTACTTCACAAAATTCAGTAAATATGAGTGCTGGAAATTATTGCGATTTAGCTCTTTGATAATTAAACTTTAGTGCTTAATGCCTTAAAAATTTATATCAAAAAATTTACTTTTGCTATGCCAGAATCAGAGAGATAAAACAATAAAGGAATGCATTAACCCTGCAAGGAAATTAGAAAAAAGAAAAAATCATCATTTGTTTATATTTTGAGGAACCAATAACTAAATTTAAACTTGATATCTTATGGAATTTTTTATGCGTAAAATTACAAAATTCATTTTCATCTGAATAGTTAATTAAATCAACTGCATTAATATTTGAATCAAACCACAGGTCATATTCTATGTAATTTGGCTCTGCAAAATAAGTCATACCAAATTTATTTCAAAAAGAAAAAGCTTCTCTATTTCGTGTGAGGA
>LULI01000173.1_pt1 | contig 16487 bp, 12 predicted proteins | sample 728191 | NCBI WGS metagenome assembly LULI01 (sample SAMN03860293, study PRJNA289734) | marine metagenome | biome: seawater column; feature: ocean; material: water; isolation source: Red Sea water column Station 169 - depth 50m | place: Saudi Arabia: Red Sea | collected 2011-10-15 | depth 50 m | reverse complement strand
AAATTTGCTGAACTCAATAATAAGGACAACTTATTATCTTTTAACTTGATATCAATGGTGATTAGTATTGCTAGCCTTATTAACGGTCAAGATCTATTAAGCTCTATAATCTCTTTCTCTATTATTATTTTAATAGTCATAAATATGTATCTGATTCAACAAAAAGAAATTATGGATTTTAATTTCAAAAATATATTAAAATATTTGGGTTTTGGACTTAGTATCTTTCCAATAATTATAATTTTTTATCTTATATTTCCGAGAGCTGAGGTAAATTTTAGACTTTTTAATCCATCTAAAGGCTCGCTAGGTATACCAGACACAATCAGCCTTGGTTCATTTGAAAGTTTCGCTAATTCGGATGAAAAAGTATTTGTTCTTGTTAATGAAAGTTACAAAAAGGAAGATTTATATTTCAGAGTTAAGATATTTGATTATATGGAAGAGGACAAATCTTGGAGACCGTCTTCACCAATTTTTTTGTATAATACCTATAAAAACCCAATAAAAGTAAAGAGTTTTGATCTTCTTGATGAAAATTATGAAATAATACTAGAGCCCTATAAACGGAAATGGGTTCCTTCATTAAATAATTCAAGAATATCCGGTTTAAATTATAAGATTGAGGCAGATTTATTCAATCAAATTTTTGTAAGTTCAGATTTAATTGATCGAAAAAAGAAAATAATTTTTGAAAAGTATAATGTTGATTTTGAAATAAGCGAGGGATTAAAAAAATATTATTCTTTAGTCCCTAAAACAATATCAAGCGAATTAATAAGTTGGGTCGAAACTCATAAACCAACTAGAACTAACGAAGATTATTTAAATCATATATTAGATACATTTGCTAATGGAACTTATTACTATAATTTAAATCCTGAGAATAATTCACAAAATAGTTATGCAGATTTCTTTTTTAGAAACAAAGAAGGGTACTGTGAATATTTTGCAGGTACGTTTGTTTTACTTGCAAGATTGGCGAACATACCCAGTCGAATAGTTTCTGGTTATTATGGAGGAGAATTAAATACAGTTGGCGATTTTTTCGAATTTAAACAAAAAGATACTCATGCTTGGGCTGAAGTTTGGTTAGATGGAAGGGGTTGGGTCAGAGTGGATCCAACATCTGTAATTTCAAGTGAAAATATAAGGAATAGTTTAAATAATATGTTTAACGAAGAGGAAGATGTAAGTAGCTCAAAATTTACTTTAGATATTTTTACAAATATTGGTTACTACATTAATTATGTAGATTTTATTTGGACAAAACATTTGTTGTCATATGATGATGATAAAAGAAAATCATTTATAAACGATTTGATTAATTTTAAATTTTCAAAAATTTTATATTGGATATTCGCACCAATATTAATATTTATTATAATTAAATTAATCTTAAAAATTAATAAGGCAAATTTTTTTACTATAACTTTCAAATATATAATTTTAGTGAGTAAAAAAGAAAGCAGAATTTTAAATTCTGATACGCATCAAGAAGTAATCAAAAGACTTAAATCAAAATATAAGATTAAATATCAATCTTTCTTTAATTTATATGAAAATTATAGGTATAAAAATAAAAATATTCAATTGACAACAATTCTGAGAACTCTTATGTCATCAAAATAATTTTAAATGAAAAAAGCATTTTCAATCATTATTTTAATTTCAGTTTTAATTTATTTTCTAGTGGAGTTTGTAGGAGATGGAATTATTAAACGATCTTTAGAAAGCAACCTATCTACTACTCTTGGAACAGATGTAAAAATACAAAGTTTAGAAGTAAAATATTTAGGAGGGGGAGCGGAAATTGAAAAACTTGAAATACAAAATAAAAACTTTCCAGGAAAACTTTTAATTATTGATGAGGTTTTCGCAAAATTAAATACCTCATCTATTTTTAGTGATAAAATTGAAATTGATCAAATAATTATTGATGGGATCAATATAAATTATTTCTTCACATTAAATAAAAGTTTAAAAGTCGAAGACAACGTAAAACCTTTAAAAGAAAATATATCAAAAGGTAACAACAGTAGCTCATCTAGCTCAAAAGAATTCATAATTAAAAAATTAGATATAAAAAATGCAAAAATTTCTGCAAATTCTGAAAAACTAAATATAAATCAACAGATTAGTCTAAAAGACATGAGTTTTGAAAATGTTGGAAACACAAAAGATAGCAAGGACTACAAAACAATCCTAAAAGACATATTCAATAAAGCGGTAAAATCTGCAAAAAATAAGGTTTTATCTGGCAATAGTGGTAACGCCATAGATAAACTAAAGAATATTGATGAAAACAAAATAAAAGAAAAAATTAAAGAAGAAATAAATCAAACTAAAGATAAAGTGAAAGATAAGCTTAAAAAATTGTTAAACTAGAAATTTCCTTCTCTCCAAGAATTTCTAAAACTACTTACATCTCCCATACCACTATCAATAATTACTAAGTCTTCTTTCAATTGTGTTGATTTTCCAGCAATGTTTGCAAACATTTTGTTTGCAAAAACAACTATTCTTGAAAGAACTCCTAATCCAACAGCCTTACAAGTTTTGCCGGCATAAACTTTTCCATCAATTGTTTGACTTTTTAGAGATTTATTTCCATTTAATTGAGTTGATACATTTGTTCCGCATTCATCATCTACAGCACAAATCAAAGCAAGACCCAAACTACATTTATTAGCAGACTGAGATGGTTCAAATATTGGGAAATAAACCAGACCATTTGAAAGGGTTGGTTCTGCAGTAATTTTTTGGCTACTCGGTAACTCAATGAACCAGCCTTGATCTTTTTTAGCTCTTGATTTTCTACCAAATTTATTTGTTGTTAATGGACAATCAACTTTTGTCGAGTCGTTAGTTGTATTGCTGCATCTATCAAGTTTTAATAAGTCAGCTGTAGCATCATTTCTGTTTTTGTATAAAGGAAAATCAGTATCTCTATAACCATACATAATATTATTTAATTTAGTATCTCTATAAGTTAGTCTCTCATAATCACCTGTTCCAGAGAATAACCACATATTTTTTGAAGTTTTTCCAATCCCAGCGTCCATTGAATGATATTGATAACGTCCGTTTATCGTACTCGCATCAATACTTAACAATGTTGTATGATCATACAATTTTATAGGATTTCTTGATCCATCATCTTCCATGTTTGTTAGGTTGTATTTAGTAATTTTTCCTTCAAAATCATTTGTATAAACTAAAGCACCTGTATACTTAATTCCTCTACTTGTATCCGCAGTAATTACAACAGGACTTCCTGGAATAGAATTAATAATATCTATCGATGGATTGTCTCTTACCTCAATCACTTTTTCAACTTTACCTGGTGTTGCATTATCCTGTAAATTAATCACAAATAAAGCAGATCCAACTCCATCGTCTCTTCCTCCATATCCACCTCCCATAACAGCAACATAAACATCATCTTGAATATTTTTATCTTTTGGACCATCAGTCGGTAATCTAAATATTCTAGGAGCTGACCAAGTTTCTCCCAATTCTTTATAATTGTATTCCTCTGGCAAGTTAATACTTAATCTATTAATTGCTGCATTTGTTAACTTAATAACAAGTGTATCTGTTGATTGGGCTCTGTCACCATTTGCTTGATAAAATATTTGAGTTGGTAGTGTGATTTCTGTTTTACCAGAGGATGAAGCTTGTACCGTAAAGTTTGGTATATTTTTATTGTTAAGTGAAATTATAAAATCAGATTTTGATAAACCCGCAATAGGAAAAGTCCAAGTTCTTCCTTCATAGCATGATGTGGTTGTATCTGATTTACATTCGTCATTAATGTTGTTGTCATTATTATAGTTATCTTGAACAGCAATACTTTCCTCTAATTCTGCTATGGAATAAGTATCGTCAATATATTCATATTCAGACAAAGCATCTAAATGGTTCATTACATAAACTTTATTTCTAACATGATCGTTATAAACACTGTATAAATGAAGGGGTTTATCAGGGTCAGTTATATCTAAAACTGTAAATCCATTACCACCTCTTCCATAAGGTACCATTAAAATCGTGTGCCAATTCTCTGAAGTGCCTAGTGGGCTTTTAAAAAACATGTCATGGACAACTGGTGATCCGTCAACTCCGTAAATGGCATTTGTTCCACCTTTTTGTTGTGCAAGGTCATTGTTTAAATTTTCGTTAACCAGTAAAGGCAATTTCGACATTACAAATGGAGGTATAAATGCCCATTTCTCCTTTCCAGTCTCACTATCGAAAGAATGTAACATACCATCATTACCCCCTACATAAATTCTTTCTTCTCTTCCTGCTAAAGATTTTGCCCAAGCATCATATCCTTTTATTGATCTCCAGTAGGATTCTTGATTTTGAGATGTAAACGAAGTATCTGCAGATGGTGCTCCGACAACTACCATTTCAGAGTGGAAAATATCTCCTAAATAATTTTTTCTGCCAAAAATAGTTTTTCCGTTTTTATCTATATACGGTGCAGCTACTCTTTCACCTTTTAATTTACAATCCCCATCGTAATCAAAATAATCAGTCCCTCTTGAAAAATTTATTAACCCTTTGATATCATCAGCATTTCCATCAGCAATAGTAGACGTGCTATCTCCTTTTGAACTACAACGAGTATTGCCAGTCACGCCTGTTACTTTAGGAGTTTTTCTATGGTAATCTCCAACCTCAAGTCCAAACAAATCAAATTGAGCTTTAATTAATGACGAGTTACTCTCTACATAATTATTATAATCTGTTTTGTAATCGGTGCCTGGAATTATTCCCCAAATTTTTCTTGCATTAGGTGATGGCACTTCTTCACTTGCATTCCAATTTTTTTTATCTAAATCATCCAAGTCACCTTCTGCTGAAATTGCAGTTCTAGTTAAAGTACCTCGCCACTCCATATTTTTCTGGTACTTAAATTGTGCTTGAAATAATGAACCACCTTGATTTACTTTTGCTGTAATCGCTGGAGCCGTAAAGGATTGTGTTGTGGCAATCACTGATCTTATTGCAGCACTTAATTGTGCTTTTAATTGATCTGGTGTGTCTGCTTTGATAACTCGATCGGTGCCTCCTTCTTTTGCAATTGTATTAAATGCTCGCAAACCAGACCCTCTGACACTTCCTCCATAAGCTATTGTAAAAGTTTTGATATTTTTTTTTAAAAGATCTTTGACTTTAGCAACAGCTTGATTTTGATTATACCAATCCCCATCACCGATTACGATTACATACGACCCTTGACAAGGGCTATTGCTATCAATGGGGGTATCCTTAGATAAATAATAATCTTTAGCAATGGATGCCCAAGTATTTGCATCTGTACCTCCACCTGCTCTGACCGATCTTATATATTGATTAATTTTCTTCGCACCATCTCTGTTAACTTTGATCTTTAAGCAATTTTGATTGTCACAAGGCACAGCTTCATCCTTAGATGTATTCCAACTAGTATATCCAGCAGCTGCCTGATTTGGTTTATAACACCATAAGTTACGTCTAACTAGCCAGTGATTACGTGTTAACCAAGAAGGATTTCCAATATAAGTACTACATCTCTTATAATTTCGATTGTATTGTCTGTAACCATAATAAATTGTACCTGATGCATCATGTGACCAGTATCCAAATCCAAAGTTTACTGAGGATCCTAAACTACTATCTGTTACAATAGCTTGAATGGCTTCTTGAGCTCCTGCCATTCTGCTTCGTCTTACAGCATAACCCGAGTGATCAAGATAATTTAAACTAAGACCAAAAGTTTGAACCATTCGATTATCGCTGTCTGCTACAAATATTCTATTTAAATCAGTATCAATTTTTATGTCTCTAGGTCGAGCGAAACGTATAGCAGCTTTTGAAGTTGGATTATAATTCTGGGCATTTACTCTCCCGTTACGTCCAACTCTCTCTATTGTATACGGCATTGTCTTAAAATTAACTTTAACTAATCTACTGCTTCTGTCTAAAGCATAAATAATATCATCATTGAATGGATGAGCTACCATTGCTATATTATTAAACAATTCATGCACGTATCCTGTTTTAGTAAGCGATGGATTATTAGTTGGACAATTTAATCCACTTCTAGAAAATTTTACAAGAGCAGAGGTTGTGTGTCTATTTTTTGCATGATAAAAAACTAAATTACCTGATGCATCAAGAGTAAAGTTTATTTTGCCACCTAAACCACTATAAGACTTATCTATAACATCTCTAAGTGTAGAACTAGTAGAACAATTCGTTGAACGTCCTGTTGATGTATCATAAATAAAAATTTGTCTATTGTAACTATCTATAGCAAAGATAATGTTGTCATGCTTTTGCATACCTAATTTAGAATATCGATTAGAAAACTTTTTAATTTGTGTAACGGTAGCTGTTGTAGTGTTCACTTTACAAAGTGTTGAATTGCCCCTCCGATGAGTTTTTCCAATAAAATAGATTTCACTATTATGATATAAAACATTTTTGCCATAACTATAATAGGTTGAGCACTCAGGATTTGAACTTCGTCTTATTGCATAGGATTGTTTTGTCTTTACAATAGATGTTTTGGCATTGGCTGAATGATTAACTCCCGTAAAAACGCTACCATTATGAGTAATATAATTTCCAGTATTTGATATAGGTGTAACGGTATATGGAACACCTATATTTGCACCAGTAACAGACGACCACGACATGCTTCCAGATTTGTCTAACAAAATTAAGACGTTAGCTGGAACATCTGCTGTTCCTGATCCTGGAGGTAAAGCCTTTGAATACGAATTTGAAATTATTAAGCAAGTTAATAAAAATATATTAACAATTAATATTTTAATTTGTTTCATCTTCATCTGGATTTCCACCCATCTCCATTAAACTTGTGTGTCTACTAAGCTGATCCCAGAACTTGTCATTAGAAATATAAATTTCCTCTCTCCATGTTTCTTGACTTAGATTTCGTTCGTAAACTATAAATTTTCTAACTCTTTCCCAGGTATGGAAATTGTTAAAATATTTAGGATTACCACCAGTATCAAAATCACCGTAATTTCTTTTTGCATAATTCATCAACTTCATACTCTCAGTTGCAGAATTATCTATAGAGTTATTCACATAAAATAGAATAGCCATTAATTTTTTATCTAAAAAAATATGTCTGATTATAAAGTTATCATCAAAGTTGTCGTTTGGACAAAGATCTGGAGCTAAAAATTCAACTTCAGCATAACCAGTATCATCTTCGGGTAGGGGACCATATTTTTTTTCGTGAAATTTTATGTATCTTCCACCTAAATCCATGATGAATTTGCATTTAGCTTCAACAATTGAAAAATTGAGTAAAAATATACTTAGGAAAAAAAATATTATTTTATGAAAATTAATTTTCATTACTCTTTATATTAAGGGAAATTTTAAGAATTAAATAGTGAGACAAAGTCTGAAAACCTTAAATTTTAATGAATTATTGATATTTAGTTGTTCAAATCGGGTACTTTACCTCGGAAGTATCAAAGTACTTTCAAGTGGAACAACTATTTGTGGGTTATTAACCCCATCAGGTGCAAATAAACCGCAACCATAAATCCTATATGCCATACCATCTGAACCAGAGTCTGTTGCATCTTTTTTAATACTTGTGCCATATCCTTTAAATGGAGCAGATCCAACTTGGGTTAAGAAATACTGAAAATAATACTTTTCCACTCTGTTTTTATCGTCATTTTTAACAACACTACTAGTCAAAAAGTCGTAGTATTTTTGGCTAAATTTTACATCGCTATGAGTTGCATTTAATTGATCTGCTGGAGGAGGGCCTTTAACGCTTACAAAAGATTGCTGATCTAAATCTTGAAAACTATTAAAGCAAGGTTGTAAATTTGGGGTACCTGAAACTACATTTTTAAATAAGTTAACTGGAGTCCCATCATCTTTAAGATTATTTGGTAACAATCTTCTTTTTGTTGTATCTCTTGATCCATCGCTTTTGTAAGGACCTAAAAATTGATTAATTACATATTTTTCACCCTCAAACAGAGCTGTTTCTGCTACATAAAATGTTTGTTGATACTCATCACTTATGTTGTTGCTTTGATGGTCACTTGCAGAAATTACAATTAAAGCACCCCCCATTAAGGACATAGCCATTAATAAAACCAGCGATAGAACTAATGCAAAACCTTCTTCATTATTATTTTTCATTATTCTAATCCTACATTTCTAGCATTTGCGGTTACTGTTATAATATCTCTTAAATATTTATCTTCCTCAGCAATATCTCTCCCACTAGTTAAAGAAACAATTTTTCTAATTACGCCACTTGCTTTTTTATCTTTTTTGTAAAACTCTTTTGTAGATCTTAAAATTAAACCAACATCAACAGTTCTAACATCTAAGGCTCTACTTTTGTCAGGAGCATAAGGTAAAGAACTTGTTATTATTTTGCCTTTTTCGTCGTGAGGTACAAATACAAAGTCCTGTACATAATCTAAAACATCTTCCCGCTCATAAAGAGTACTATCTGATTTTCCATTTGGGGCGATAGTCCATCCTGATCCGGTTTGCCATTTATGTTTTGATTTAAGTATTTTAAACCCATCACCTACTGTTTGTATTGATTTTTCGCATTCATAAGTTATTTTATATCTCGTAAAAGTATATCGTTGTCCGTCAGGTTTATCTTTATCATAGTCTACACCACCATAAACAATTTCTAACTTATCGCACGTCCCCCCTAAACCAGTTCCAGATGTTATTTTAATAGGATTATGTTCATCGTTTGCAGCAATATCATCGTTAAGATATTTAAAACCTGCCATTCTAATTTCTCTTAAAACTTGACCAACTAAATCTCTACCAGCTTGTGAAATTTTCGCACGATCTGTTACTTGTCGATAAGTGCTATTTACAATTGTATAAGATGTAAACATAGCTAGCATCATCAAGCTTGAAATTACTATTGCAATCAATATTTCAATTAGGGTTAGACCAGCAATTTTTCTAAATTTTCTTTTCATTATTTAATTTGAAAATATAAATATTTTTTCTTAGTAGCTTTTTGCATATTAATTTCCATTCGACCTATGTACATTTTATCAAAATATAAATTTTTTGATTTAGTACAACCACTGTGACACAGCTGAATAACTTGTAAATTTTTTTTATCAGTATCATCAACACATTTAAGATAATTTTTTGATACCCTTGAAGACCATTTTTTACGAATATTAACGTCAGCTGTTGAGTCTGTAAATGTGTGTGCACTTTTTGCTTCACATTTATCTGACTTCCATTCAGTATCTTTTAGAGAGTCCATAAATGTTTTGTTACTAGCCTCTTGATTTTTAAAAGCATAGATATCCTCTGCAATTGTACCAGCAATATAATTTGCTTTAGTTCTTTCACCAGAAACATCAATAGATCTGACCGAATACTGAACCATTTGAAAAACTGCAATAAAACCTATGCCAATAATAGCAGTGGAAACCAATCCTTCTAAAAGTGAAATACCTTTTTCGGATAGTCTTTTTCTGCTTTTATCTGCTATTCCACTTACCATTAACTTCGCTCCATTTATATTTTTCTATTAGTCCAAATCTTGAGTATTTTATACCATATGTGAATTTGTCAAGAGCTGGAGTTGTTGGATCGCAAGTTGATCCAGAGGAACAAATAACGATATAGTTATAGCTTGGAGTTTTTAAACTTTCAAAACCAACAGGTCCTACTCCTACTCCAACGGCATTACCAGTTTTTTTGAAATATTTTCCTCCTTTAGAAAAACAAATAGAAAAAAATTTTTTGTCATCATTTATAGATGGAAAAATTTCAATTTTATCGGACAAAGTTTCATTTAATAATTCTATTCCACCATTAGTATTACTAAAATTATCATCTGAACAATCTAAATCAGTACCTTGATTTAAAAGGAATGAAAATTTTTCTTGCGGCAAACCTGTAACCATTACTGTATTTTCTTTACTAACTATAGAAAACTTAATTTGAATATAAGGATAACTTCCTCTTTCAACATGACTAACAGCTGATGTAAGATATGTTCCAATCTTTTCGTGTTGAGACCTTATCTTTCTGTCTTTGCTCCATTTTGAAAATTGAGGAAAACCCACTCCAGCTACTACACCAATAAGTGCAAGTACGACCAAAAGTTCTATTAAACTAAACCCTTTAATGTTCCGCTTTTGCTGCGCTAGCATCTATCTTTCCTGAAGTTACAAGTTCTTGAATTGATTTATCCATCGTAATCATTCCTTCTCTAACCGCAGTTTGCATTATGCTTGGAATTTGGTGAATCTTTGCTTCACGAATAAGGTTTTGAACTGGTGGTGTACACTTCATTACCTCAAATGCACCACATCTTCCTTGACCATCCTTAGTTTTAAACAACCTCTGTGTAACAACCATTTTCAATGAAGTTGAAATTTGTGCTCTTATCTGTGCTTGTTGTTCAGGAGGAAATACGTCGATGATCCTATTAATGGTGCTTGGCGCACCACTAGTGTGCAATGTTCCAAAAACCAAGTGTCCTGTTTCAGCAGCTGTTAATGCTAAACTTACAGTTTCCAAATCTCTCATCTCTCCAACTAAAATTACATCTGGATCTTCTCTTAATGCTGCTTTTAGTGCAGCAGCAAAAGATTGAGTTTGTTTTCCAACCTCTCTGTGAGAAACGATGCTTTTGCTATCTTTGTGAATAAATTCAACCGGATCTTCTACAGTTATAATATTTGCCGTTCGTGTTTTATTAATTTCATTTACTATTGCAGCAAGTGTGGTTGATTTTCCTGATCCAGTAGGGCCGGTTACTAAAACTAAACCTTTATGCATATCTATTATATCATAAAGAACTTGTGGAAGGCTAAATTGTTCCATATCTGGAATTTTACTTTCTACTCTTCTACAAACACAAGCGGGTCCATTTATTGTTTTATAAAAGTTTGCTCTAAATCTTAACCCTCCTAAGTTTATAGCACTATCAAGTTCATGAGTAGTTTCAAACTTTTCCAACTCTCCTTCGTTACAATTCATAGATAACAAATCTTTTAAATCTTGAGCAGTAACCATTACATCTTGGACCATTATAATTTCACCTGTTTGCCTGTAAGCTAATGGAGAGCCTGCTCTAATATGAAAATCGGAAATTTTTTTATTATTTTTTGCTAAATCTTCTAATTTTTCAAACATAACTAATTGATACTATAAAATGTTATTTTCTAATATAGTATTTCTAAATTTGACCCAAATTAGTCACTGTTTTAGCCTTTAAAACCCCTCTTTCTAATTAAATACTTAAATATTAAAATGTTTTATATATAAAGACACTTAACTTTGATTTGAATATATAGAATGAAAAACCCACTAGCTAATCTATTTAAAAAAAAAGATACTGGAGAAGCTCCTAGCGTAACTCCGGAAGCACCTTCAAGTAAAAAGGAAAATTTTTTTCAAAAATTAATAAAAAATAGGTTAGGAAAATCATCTGTAAAAGGAGAGGAAATCGTAGGGGTAGATTTAACAACCAACGAAATTCGTCTAGCACAAATTTCAACTAATAAATCCAATCAATGGATTTTGGAAAAATTTTACACTCATAAAATTGAAGATTTGCCAGAAAATGCAACTGTGTTAGAACATCCTGATAAAATCGGAGATGAGCTTAAAATTGCTCTTCAAAAATCAAAAATTTCAACTTCAAATGCTGCAATTGCAATACCTGTAACTAGTGCAATTATAAGAGTTGTGACCAGCCCTTTAATGACGGATGAAGAATTAAACAACGCAGTTAAGACAGATTCACTTTGGGAAAATTTAGTCCAGCTAACAGACAATTTAGATGATTATTCAATTTTCCATCAAGTAATAAACAGAAATCCAACAGAAAATACTATGGATATCTTGTTTGTTGCATCGAAACTTGCAGACATTAATAGTTACACAGACATAATTAAAAAGGGTGGATTAAATGCTGTCATAATCGATGTAAAATGTTTTGCATTAAAATCTGCAGTTGACCAGATAAACCAAATTTCAGGATCTATAGAAGATTCAAATCTAACTGCAGTATTAGAATTTGGTTTAGATGAAAATTATGTAATGATTTTATATGAAAATAATCCAATCATCACAGATATATTTATTAGAGGCCAGGACAGAAAGACTTTAGTCGAAAGTGATAATCAAGAAGAGATGGAAGCTTTAGTCAGAAGATACATTACACAGGTAAAACAAGCTGTACAAGATTTTGAAACCAAATATGAAAAAAGAATTAGAAATTTGAAAGTTACTTCAAATCTTCCAAACGTCGAAACGTATCTTGCAAGCTTTAGAAAAAATTTAGTTAATACAGGTTTTAATTTATTTGATCCTTTGGATGGAATTAAAATTCCTGCACAATTAGAAGAAAATGTTAAGTTAGAAAATAGATCTTATCTATCAACTGTTCTAGGACTAGCTTTTAGAAAGCTAGATGTATTTGGTTACTTTAAATTCGTTACAGCTGTTAAAAATATTAACTTACTTCCAAATCGTGATACGATGATACAACAAAAAAGAGCAAAAGCTTTTTCAAATTTTGCGTTTAAAGGAATTGTTGGAGTTGTTGCAGCAGTTTATATCATTCTTTTTGGCTTATCATTCTGGCAGATTTCTGTTTTAAATAATAAAATTTCAGACTATGACCAAGTAGTTCAGAACCATAAATTAAAAAATAAAGAAGTTGATAATTTAAGCAAAACACTTGGTAAACTGAATAAGCAAATGGAATTAAGCAAATCAATTAAATCTAATAAAAAAATAAGCTTTAGAGTTTTAGCGCAAATTGCATCTGCTGTTCCAAAAAGAGTAAAATTTACAAAACTTGATTACAATGGATCAAACCAAATTTTAATTGAAGGCATGGCTGCTAGCGATCAAGATATTTTAAAATTAATAAGTAATTTAAATAATAAAAAATTAATATCACAAGCATCACTTGCTAGCATGACTTTACCTAACTCTGGTGGTAATACAAATAATACAATGAAGGGTTTTTTAATAGCTTGTAAATTGGAGAATGTTTAATGGATCTTAAAAATATTACAATGGATGATCTAAAAGAAAAGCTAGCAGCTTTTGATAAAAAAACATTGATTAAATTTGGAATTGGATTTGGAGCAATAATTTTATTTTTAATAATATACTATGCAATTTTAAATCCTATGGTTAAAGAGAGAAAGGCTACTTATGAGGATAAAGTGTTGAAACTTCAAGAAATCCAAAAAATGGAAGATGATATTATCACCATTAGAAAAAGAATTAAAAAGATGGAACCAATTGTTGAAAAAAATTCTACTCTTTTTCACTCTAAAGAGGAAGTGGAAGGATTATATCAAAGTCTAAGTAGATTTGCTGGAGCATTTGGTTTAGTGATTTCAAAAATTGAGAAGCAAAAACCAAAACCTATATTAAAGCCTGGAGTGCCTGATCAAGCAGAGGATTTGTTGCAAGCTAGTCAAATATCTTACTATAAAATTCCTGTGCTTTTTGAAATCAAAGGTAATTTTTTGAGTTATATTAAGTTTAAAAGAGCAGTATCTAGATCAAAGAAGATGTTAAACTTTGACAATGAGATGATAAATGTTGTACAAAATGACAAAAACGGCTCAGTTATTGCAAGTGGTGAATTAACAATTGTAGGACTACCTAATGAATTTTTTTAAAATATTCGTAATTTCATTCTTTTTAACTTTTTCAATTGCTGCTTTTGCTGATAATCACGATACAACTCAAAACGAGGATGTGAATCAGATTTCTCAAGAAATTCAAGATGATGAGGAAGTTCCACTAAACGATCCATTTGCAGGAAACGAAGGTACAACCGGATCACTAGATGCAACAGTTACTCCTGAAGAGCAAGAGGATGTAATGAGTTTGTATAATTTTAAATTAGCTGGATTAATTTCTGGAAAAGATAATAGCTACATAACTCTAGTCAATTCAAGTGGAGAAATTATTACACTAACATTGGGTCAGTATTTGGGAAAAATTAAATTAATTGATTTAAGATTGACCGAAGCAATATTTGAAAAGGATGACAAAACTTACATGATGATTGATTTCAATAATTTAATAAGAGAAGCAGATGAATACTAAAAATATATTTAAAATATTTGGCGTAATTCTATTTTCAATTGTATTAAGTGCATGTCAGCAGATGAAAGATGTCAACAAACCTTTTAAACATAATACACCATTAATTAAAGAGGACATCAAGAAGTCTGGTAGAGCCGAAATTCAAAAAACTCTAGAGTTAGGCCCTAAACCTGCGGATGGAAAAAAAGTTTACGGTAAAAGAAAAAAAATTTCTTCGGAGGCACAAAGAAACTATTTATTAATACCTGACACTTATCCTCTTTTAAAACAAAGAGTGACTTTAAAATTTAAAAATTTGGATTTTAAAGAAACTATGCACCTGATGGGTAAAATAGGTGAAATAAATGTATTAGTAGGTGATGAAGTTGCAGGAGCTATATCGGCTGAGTTAGTAGATGTACCTTGGGATAAAGCATTCCAAGCTTTATTAGATATGAAAAACTATGCATCAGATATAGATGTGAATTCAAATTTAATAAGAATTCACTCACCTGGTGTATTAACAGAGCAAGAAAATTATAAATCAGATAGAGCTCAAGCTGTTAAAAGAAAAGTAGAATTAGAAGATAGTGTTGAACCAATTATTTCAGAAATATTTAGACTTTATTACATCACTCCATCACAAGCAAAGACCACGTTAGAGGAATTATTTACCTCAAGATCAGGTGATGCATCATTCATTCCAATTCAAGTTACAGAGGAAAATACAACAAGATCAATAATTGTTAGAGGTAAAGAGCCAGATTTAGATGTAGTTGATAAATTAATTAAAGAAATAGATATAAGGACTAAACAAGTTCTAATTGAAGCTTTTATAGTTGAGGCAAATTCTGATTTTGAAAGAGCACTTGGAACGAGATTAGGTGGTTATTATTTAAGAGGTGGTAACAATATTGGAGGCGCACAAGGTACAAGTTCAGGAAGTGCAGATGGTATAGATCTAAACACAGTTGCTAATGTAGGATCAGCATCAGATAGCCTTACTGATTTTGCTGCGACAGGTGCAACAAGTGGAATTGGAATTTTAAGAAGAACTGGAACTGGAGTTTTAAAAGCAGAAATTACAGCACTTGAAAGTCTTGGGTTAGGAAAAACTATTTCAAATCCAAAAGTATTTACAATAGACAATCAATCAGCAACAGTCACCCAAGGTGAAGAAATTCCATATCAAACCACTTCTGAAGGAACAACTACTACAGCATTTAAAGAGGCAGCATTAAAATTAGAGGTTACGCCAAGTATTATTGGAGATGGAAATGTACTACTTAATATTAAAGTAAATAATGATACACCAAATAGAGCGGCAGAGTCTGATGAGCCTCCTATTAACAAAATGGAGATAGTTACTAAGTTATTGGTAGCAGATGGGGATATAGTTGTTATTGGTGGAATTAAGAAAAACGTGATAGCTCAATCAAAAAGTCAAACTCCTGGGTTAGGAAATGTCCCAGTGATAGGTAATCTCTTTAAAGGTAAGTCAAATTCTGATAACTTAGACGAATTGTTGGTGTTTATAGCTCCAAGAATTTTATAATGATAGATATTAGTAGAGAATCGGAAATTAATTTAATAAATATCTTAATTGATCAAGATATTATTTCAGGAAAAGATTTAATTGATATTAAAAAAGCTTCATCTGAGGGAGAAAAGTCTCAACTCGATGCAGTATTTGAATTAAAATTAACAGATGAAGATAAGATTTTAGATCTTTTAGTCAAAGAACAATCTCTTCAGGTTGTCGATCTTAGCAATATGCAAATACCAGATGATGTTAGGTCTGTTCTACCATCAAATTACATAAGAATGAATTTTATCGCTCCATTTAAAATTGAAGGAAAAACTCTTCATATAGCAATTTCTGATAGTTCAAAATTAAGTTTAATGAGAAACTTAAAAACTATTACTAAAAAAGATATAGAGTTACACGCTGCAAAAGTAACTCAAATTTCTGATTACATTCAAAAACTTCTTAAAGAAGGTGAAACAACTATTGAAGCTATCCAAAAAGCAAATAAAGAAAAAATACAAACTTTTGATTATGACGTTGATGAGAACGCAGAGGTTTTAGATGAGAAACCAGAAGAAGATATTGAAGCATTAGAAAACGAGTCTGAAGTAATTAAATTTTCTACAGCAGTTGTTGCAGAGGCAATTAAAGCAGGTGTATCTGATATCCATATAGAACCTTATAGATTTAGTGCAAGAGTAAGATACAGATTAGATGGAATGTTACAGGAACAAGAGCATTTTGCAAAATTTCTTCATTCAAACTATGGAGCAGTTGTTACAAGATTTAAAATTATGGGCAAACTTGATATTGCAGAAAGAAGATTGCCACAAGACGG
>LULI01000187.1_pt1 | contig 16710 bp, 14 predicted proteins | sample 728191 | NCBI WGS metagenome assembly LULI01 (sample SAMN03860293, study PRJNA289734) | marine metagenome | biome: seawater column; feature: ocean; material: water; isolation source: Red Sea water column Station 169 - depth 50m | place: Saudi Arabia: Red Sea | collected 2011-10-15 | depth 50 m | reverse complement strand
AAAATTACCTGTTGAAGAATTTATAATTTCTACATTTTTAGATCCAGTAAAAAATAAAAACTGATCTATTTGATGTGAAGCAATATCACATAAAATACCGCCATATTGATCGTAATCAAAAAACCAATCAGGTCTAGTTTGGATATTCAATCGGTGAGGTCCCATTCCAATTGTTTGAACAACATCTCCAATTTCGCCCGCTTGAATTAAATCATAGGCAGCTTGAACTGAAGGCACTTCAAATCTTTCAGAAAAATCAATTGAAAAAATTTTTCCTGTTTTTTTTGTAGTATTTTCAATTTCTTTAAGTTGTTCTAAAGATGTACAACCAGGTTTATCTAACATTACATCTTTTCCAGCATTCATACACTCAATAGCTAAAGCTGCTCTTTTAACTGGAATGTCTGCTATCAATACTAATTCAATTTCTTTATTTTTTAATAAATCCTCTTTATTTGTAAAGCGGGGTATATCAGGATGTTTTTCATTAAAATCTTTTGTAATATTATTATCAGTTTCATTCCACCAGCCAACACATTCGCATCCCAAATTTAACATGCCATTTAATTGTCCAAAAATGTGTCTATGCTCAACACCCATTGCAGCAACTTTAATTTTTCTCATGATTAAAGTGCTAATTGATTTTGCAAAATTAAGTATAAGATCTTTATGCCAATCAAATGGAAAAGCCATAGGATCAGCACTACCGCCAGTTCCAGATTCCTCTCCAAACTCTTCTTTTTTACCGTTCCTCCAATTAATAATAAGTGTTCCTGCTTCAAGTTTGACTGTTGCATTTTCACAATGAAGAACAATTGACTCTGATGAGCCTGGAAAAACACTCGTTGAAGCGAATAAAGATGCAATTACGCTATTTTTAAATTTAATACCACCAGTTACAAAATTTTCTGACTCCATTTTATGAAACTTTGTAGTTTCCGCCATTACCATCACGTCTTTAACATCTCCTAAAAGACTGATAGCAAGATCAAGTGTATGAATAGCTTGGCTTATAAGAACTCCTCCACCATCTCTCTTGTATGTTCCTCTACCTGGTTCATCATAATAGGACTGTTCTCGCCACCATGGAATATTGATTTGAGCTGAAAAAATTTGACCAAATTTATTCTCATTTATTAATGATTTTAATTTAATTGAGGATTTTCTAAATCTGTGTTGAAAAACTATACCGAGGTTAACTTTATTATTTTCACAAATTGAGACTATACTTTTTGCATTTTCTAAAGTTCGTTCAATTGGTTTTTCCATTAAGATATGTTTTCCATGTTTACTAAATTGCTCTACTAGTTCTAAGCGTTGATTTGGAGGGGTGATGATATCCACCATATCAACTTCAGGATTATCATAAATGCTATCAATGTCTTGAAATGAATTAAAGTTATAATTTTTAGAAAAATTTTCTCTTTTTTCCTTATTTCGAGAAAAAACTCCAACTACATTAATATCATCTTTTAATTCATTTAAAGCCAAGGCATGGGGTTTTGCAGCCATGCCCGTACCAATAATGGCAAGTCCAATTTTTTTAGAACTCATTAATTATTTTTTTTTGATACAGACATGCCATTCTCTTCAAAAAGATGAACTGAATCTCTTTTAAAACGAAGATATAATTCTTCTCCCTTATTAATTTTATATTGCCCAGTATGATGAACAATTAATTGTTTTATTCCTTCACCCTGACAATAAAAGTAAGTTTCACTTCCGAGCTGTTCAGTAAAATCAACATGTACTTTCAAATCTGAATTTTGCTGTTCACAAACTTCTATATGTTCAGGCCTTATCCCAAGAGAATAAGGTGTATTATTTTGTAAATTTTTATGATTTGTTTGCAAATTCAATGCATCTGAAACTAAATTAAATGAACCAGACTTATCAATTGCATTAACTTTTATAAAATTCATTTTTGGAGATCCAATGAAACCAGCTACAAAAATATCACTGGGATTATTATATAAATCAAGTGGTGCTCCTGCTTGTGCAACATAACCATTATTTAAAACTACTATTTGATCAGCCAATGTCATTGCTTCAACTTGATCATGTGTAACATAAATCATTGTACCACCGATTTTTTCATGAAGTGCTGATAATTCTTTTCTCATTGTTACTCTTAACTCAGCATCAAGATTAGATAAGGGCTCATCAAACAAAAATGCTTTTGGATCTCTAACTATTGCTCTACCAATAGCTACTCTTTGTCTTTGACCACCAGAAAGTGCTTTTGGTTTTCTTTGAAGATACTCTTCAATTTGTAAAAGTTTAGCTGCACTATTAACTTTTTCTTCAATTGTTTTTTTATCAATTTTTAGATTTTCCAATGCAAAGGCCATATTTTTAAAAACAGACATGTGAGGATACAAAGCATATGATTGAAAAACCATAGCCAAACCTCTTTCTGAAGCGGGTATATTACTTACTTCATTTCCGTCGATTAAAATTTCTCCTGATGTAATTCTTTCTAATCCAGCAATAATTCTTAATAATGTTGACTTACCACATCCAGAGGGGCCAACTAAAACTAGAAATTTTCCACTTTCAACTTTCAAATCAACTCCATGAATTACTTCTGTTTGATCATAACTTTTAAAAATGTCCTTTAATATGATTTCAGTCATCTATCTCTTCTCATTATTGCTTTGTCAGGGTCAGCATGTTGTAAGTGTATAGGCGGCATCCCATTCAAGATTTTTTTTATATCATTCATCATCATATCTCTTATATTTTTATATGAATAATCTAAAGCACCTGCAACATGTGAAGTAAATAAAATATTAGATTTTTTTCTAAAAGTTGAATCTGCTGGCACAGGCTCGACTGGATATACATCTATAGCTGCTCTAAAATATTCATTTTCAGCAAGTTCAATAAATTCGTCAAAATCAACAACCTCCGCTCTACTGACTAGAACTACTGAACTATTTTTTTTAATTAATTTTAATTTATCTTTACTAATAAATCCTTCATTTTCAGTAGTAACTCCAGCTAATATGAATATAAATTTATTGTTAGATAATAAATCATCAATCGATACAGGGTTTACACCCTGGCTTTCTAAGTATTCATTAGATAACCATGGATCAAATACTGAAATTTTACAGTTAAATGGTTTTAACAAAGGAAGTAAACTTTTTGCTAAATTTCCAAACCCAATTAACCCAACATTTGAGTTAAAAAGTGTATAAGCAAATTTATTTTCTTTAATTCCATATTGCTCTTCAGAATTTAAAAATTTTTTGTAAACTCCCAAAACATTTCTAGAAAGTGAGATTGCGTAACCTATACAAGCTTCAGCAACAGCAGGAGCCATGGCAGGTGCAGCTGATAAAACATAAATACCTCTTCTATGTGCTTCATGATAATCAATATTCGGTTCCCAATTTGCTTTGACATTTATAATTGCTTTAATTTTTTTTGATTTATCTAAACGTTCTTTAGGCATAGCAGTCTGTCCAACTAATATTTCAATTTCTTCAATATTTTTATCTACAAGTTCATCAGGAGCTCGACTACCAAAGTGATAGATTAAATTAGATATTTTTTCTAATTCAGTCTTAACATCATTGGTAAAAACCATTTCTTCATTTCTTGGATAAGGATCAAAAAAAATTAGAGGTTTGTCTTGCATTACTTCATACCTGTACTTGCTATTCCTGTTGTTATAAATTTTTGTAAGTAAGCAAATATAATTGCTATAGGTAATAAAGTTACCATAGTCATTGATAATACATAATTCCACTGACTAGTAAGTTCTCCGTGAAATGCGTTTAATCCAATTTGCAATGTATAAACTTCACTTTTTGATAAAACTATTAAAGGCCATAAGAAATCATTCCATCTCCACATTATGGAAAAAATTGCTAAAACTGCAATAGCAGGTATAGATAAAGGTAGGACAACTCGCCAATAAATTGCCCATTCACTTGCGTGATCCATTCTTGCTGCTTCTATAAGCTCTCTAGGCAATGTAAGCATATATTGACGAAGTAAAAAAACTCCTGTTGGTGTTGCAGCACCTGGAAGAATTACGCCCCATAATGAATTTATCATTCCAAAGTTTGCAACAACATAAAAAACTGGAACCAAAATTATCGTTAATGGAATTAATAATGTACCTATAACAAAAACAAGTGCAAAATTTTTCCCTCTAAACTCATATATAGAAAGTGCATATGCTGCCATTGAATTTATTATTAACGTTATTATTGTTGCTACAACAGTAATGAAAGTTGAGTTTTTGAAATAAAGTAAAAAATCATATTTTCTTAAAGGATCAACATAGTTTTGCCACTGAATTTTAAATTCTCTAATTTTTTCTCTTTTATCAATCGGTACTTTTACTGTTTCTCCTGGGTTTAGAGGATCAACCATTTTAGCATTAATTCCAATTCTTTTAATTTGTGCTAACTGCTTTACTGACCCATCTTCTTGTGTCACATTAAAAATTGGTAAGGGTTTATCGTATCCTTCAACATCAACTTGAATTTGAGAAAGTGGCAAAATTGTTGGAGGATATTCTTGTATACCTGCTAATGTCTTTAATGAAGATAATCCTAACCACACAACAGGACCAAACATTAAAAGAACACCTAGAAATAAATAAAAATAAGAAAAATAATCTGTCCAATGATATTTATTTTTATATCTTTTTTTTGTAGCAATTTTTATTATTCTTGAAGTTGTTTCAGACATATTAGATTTCTTGATGTTTACTTTCTTTATTTCGACTGAAATATAATTGCATAAGTGTTAAAAATAAAAGTACCACACCGAGAACCATAGATGCGGCGGCTGCAAGACCAAAATTTTGAACAGATCCAGATGAAGCAAATCCTGTGGTAAAAATATATTGAACAATCAATGATGTAGATGTTCCAGGCCCCCCACCAGTTAAAACATATATTTCATCAAATGTTTGAACACCTTTTATTGAGGCAAGAATAAATACAACTAATAAATTTGGCATTAGAAGAGGTAGAGTTATTCGAAAGAAAATTCTTTCTCGGCTAGTTCCATCCATTTCGGCTGCCTCATATAAATTTGGAGGTATTGCTTGAAGACCTGCTAATACAATTAGAGTGTAAAAACCCATATGAGCCCATATTGATACAAAGATTACAGATGCCATAGCCCATGATGGATCCGTTAAAAATGATACTTTGTCTCCACCATAAGACTCAATTATAGCATTGAAAGCTCCATTTTTTAGCAGTATCCATTGCCAAATCAAACCAACAACAACTGGTGACAATAAAACAGGGAAAAAAAATACCGATCTAAAAAAGCCTCTGCCAATAATTTTCTTATTTAATATCACAGCAGTCAAAACCGAAAAGAAAATCATTAAGCCAACTTGAAAAACAACAAAGAATATAGTGTTATAAACTCCTCTCCAAAAAAAATCTTCTGTACATGTATTTGGGTTTAAATAACTCTCACAATCAAATAACTGATCATATTGTTTTGTTGTAGGAAGTTCTCTCTCAGCAAATAACAGTTCGTCACCAGATGATAATGAAAAGAAAAAGTTTGCACCAAGAGGGATTATTACAAATAATCCAAAAAAAATTAAATTTGGAAGCAAAAAAATATATGGCATATTTCTTACACCAATAATTTTTTGAATTGGCCACATGATTAAATCAATAGCATGCATTAAAAATGCAAAGGGAATGTTTAAAATTCTAAGGAAAAAAATTTTTGTTTGATTTCTAATATTTTCCATTAAATTATTTCGAAAAAAAGCTGCTCAAAATGAGCAGCTTTATATTATTATTATTTTGGATGTAATTATCCGCCGTATTTTTCTTTAAGTTGTTTTTCAACATCTTCATCCATACGCGTCCAAGCTTCTTCCATTGTCATTTCACCAACAATAGCTTGTCCTAATCTTGAGATAATTGCGTTAAACATTATACGGTTGTCAACGTGTGCCTGAAGATCAAAAGCGACTTGATCAATAGTTGGCACTGCGCCAGCAAAAGTGTTTAATGCATGTTTTGCGTTTGGATCATCAGTTTGATAGTCAACTTGTAGATCTAAGTGTCCAGGGATAGCAAGAACTTGACCAATAAAACTACTTAGTTGTTCTTTACTAGAAAGATAATCCATTACCTTTCCAACAGCTGGATTAGCATTGAATGCTAATAGTGCATTTCCACCTGGCATTCCAGTACATGCAGCAGGACCACATGGAGCTGGTACAGCCCACCAATCAAAATCATCTCCTACTTCATTTGCAAATCTTCCAATTTGCCATGAACCACTCATCATGAAAACTACCTCAGCAGCATTCCACCAATCATTTGGAGCATGATATTTAGATCCTGAAACTGATCCCCAAAGATCTTTACTCATTGTACCTGCTTGGTGCCAGTCATAAAGCATTTGAGTCATAGCTTTTAATCCATCATCAACTAATTTTGGATCACCATTTGAATCAAAATATTTCGCACCCATAGAAATCGCAGGGCCTGATACACGGTGACCTGATCTATCCCAAGCCATTGGTATAGGAGTACCTGTTTTTTCTGCTACTTCAATTGAAACTGCTGCCCATTCTTCCCAAGTTGCACCAGGGCCTAATAGATCTACACCAGCTTGTTCAAATAGAGTTTTATTTACATATGGACCAGTAACGGTCATTGTAGAATGGAAACCATGAATTGAAGTTGTATCTCCAGGCTTACGATACCAATTTAAAAAAGGACCGAAGCTTTTTTCATAGTAACTTGGATCAGCTACATAAGGCGTAATATCAGCATAATATTTGTTTAATCCACCAAGATCAGTAACACGAGCAATGTCAGGACCTTCACCAGCAGCAAGCTGGATAGGTAGAGTGTTCATTATTGCATCATATGGTACAATATCTAAAATTACATTTATATCTGGATTAGCTGCATTAAACTCATCAATTTGTGCTGCAATTGGCACATTTTCTTTGTCTCCATCTCCATACCACATAATACGTACATCTGTGGCAGCAAAAGAAACTGCAGAAATTAAAGTTAATGAGAATGAAACTAAAGCTACAGATATTGCTTTTAAAATAAACTTAAAGTTCATCATTTATCCTCCAATTTTTTTCAGACTTAAACATATTAAATTATTATATACAAGTAATAAAAACCTAGAAATAATGGCAAATTTTGAAATTAAATAATAATATTTTGTTAAAAAATATTATAAACATATCAAAATTCAATGATTGGTTATTTAGCATTAGCAAGAGATACATTTGATATAAATTATGCTTTAGATAATAAAAAAAGGTTTGAAAAATTTATAGATATTTTAGACATTAAATACTCACATTTTAAAGAATTAATTACAGATGATGAAACAGGAAAAAAAGCTATTAGATATTTTAAAAAACTAAATTGTAGCAAATATATCATTGCTCAAACAACTTTCACTGATGCAAAATTTATAACAAGTTTTGCTAAAACATTTAATAAACCAATACATTTAATAAGTTTTAAAGAGCCGAGAACAGGTAAGCGGTTAAGATTGAACTCTTTATGTGGTGTAAATCTTGCTATGCATTCTTTAATCAAATTAAAATATAAGCCAGAATTTTCAATATTTATTAATAATAAATTATTCGAAATGGAAAAAATTAATAATTTTTTAAAAAATAAAAAAATTTTAAAAAATAATACATTGAAAAAAATAAAAAATTCTAAAAAGAAAGATGACATTATTTTTTCAAAAAAAAAGAATTTAGGACTTGTTGGAAAAAGACCAGATGGATTTTTTACCTGTGATTATGATAATAGAGAAATAGAAAAAAAATTAAATTATAGTCTTAAGAAAATTAAATTAGAAACTTTGTTTAATATTTCTAAAAATGTTAGCACTAAAGATATTACAAAAACTAAAAATCAAATAAAAAAAGATTTGAAATCAGTCTCTAAGTTGAATGCAAATGAATTAAATAAAAGTATTTCAATTTTTCATGGTTTAGAAAAAATAAAAAATGATAACAAAATTGATACTTTTGCAATTAAGTGTTGGCCTGAAATGTTTACTCAATTTGGATGTGCATCATGTGGTCCAATGGCTATGATGAATGAAAAGGGAGTTAGCAGTGCATGTGAAGCTGATGTATTAGGAAGTATAAGTTGCGATATTTTAAATAAGATAAATAACAGCCCGTCACTTTTAGTAGATGTTGTTGATTGTGATCCCAAAACTGATACTTTAGTTTTTTGGCATTGTGGATTAGCTCCAATTAGTATGGCAAAAAAAAATACAGCAAGTGCAACTGTACATTCTAATAGAAGGAAAGCATTGCTTCATGATTTTGCATTTAGACCTGGAAAAATAACAATATTTAGAGTTTCAAAATCAGAAAATAAATTAAAATTTATTGTTATTAAAGGTGAAGTTTTAGATAAAAAAAATTCATTTTCAGGTACTTCGGGTGTTGTGAGATTTCAAACAAATACCTATCAAAAATTAGTTAGATTATTCACGTCTGGTATCGAACATCATCTAGCATTCACATATGGAGATGTATATTCAGAAATAAAAAAACTAAGTGCGCAATTAAATATTCCAATTTACACAACATGAAAACGAAAATTAAATATGGAATTGTTGGAAGTGGACTAATGGGTTGTGAACATATTTCAAATATTAATCTTATAGATTCAGCTGAAGTAGTTGCCATCTCAGACAGTAATGAAAATTCAATAAATAAAGCTAAAAATCTTATCTCAAATGATATTAAAATCTATTCAAATAATAATGAAATTTTTAAAAATAATGAAGTGGATGCTTTTATTATTTCGACTCCCAATTTTACCCATCATGATATAATTAAAGAAGCGTTAAAAACAAAAAAACATTTATTAATTGAAAAACCCTTATGTACAAAATTAGAAGATTGTCTTGAAATTAAAAAATTATCAACTTCATATCCATCAGTAATATGGGTGGCTATGGAGTATAGGTACATGCCACCTGTTCAAAAAATGATCCAAGAAATAGATAGTAATAAAATTGGTAAGCTTAAAATGCTTTCAATTCGTGAACATAGATTTCCATTTCTCAAAAAAGTAGATGATTGGAATAGATTCCAAATAAACACCGGTGGAACATTAGTAGAAAAATGCTGTCATTTTTTTGATTTAATGCGCCTAATTACAAATAGTGAAGTTACACAGGTATATGCAAGTGGTGACCAAAGTGTAAATCATCTTAATGAAAATTATAATGGAAAAGTTCCTGATATATTAGACAATGCATTTGTAATTTTAGATTTTAAAAATGGAATAAGAAGTTCTTTAGAACTTTGTATGTTCGCAGAAAATTCAGAAATGCAAGAAGAGCTATGTGTTGTTGGAGATAAGGGTAAAATAGAAACAGGTGTGCCAGCTGATGCATCTGGAAAAAACTCTTCAGAAGTTAGAATAGGTTTAAGAAACTCTAAAAATGCAATTAAAGAATTAGTTGAGGTAGATAAAAAAATTTTATCAGCTGGGCAACATCATGGATCGACTTATTATCAACATTTAGAATTTATTAAAGCAATTAATAATAATTTAAAACCACAAGTTTCTATAAACGATGGTCTTCATGCAGTGGCTATTGGAGAAGCAGCAGAGAAATCAATAAAAGAAAATCGTGTGGTTAAGATGAGTGAATTTAATCTTTAAAATTTTCAAAAAATTTATTTGTTTTATCAATTATAAAATTACTTACTCTAACGTTTGATTCAGCAGTTACACCTGCAATATGAGGTGTTAAGATGCAATTCATATCATTTGTAATATTGTTATAAAATGCTTCATTTACTGGTTCATTTTCAAAAACATCTAATGCGAAACCAGAGATATATTTATTTTTATAAGCATCAATTAAGTCTTTCTCATTGATGACGCCACCCCTAGAAGAATTAATTATAATTGGTTGTTTTTTCATTTTAATAAAAGCTTGTCTGTCAAATAGATACTTTGTTTCATTATTTAATGGGACATGAATAGAAATTATGTCGGCCAAATTAAGAATTTCATCGAATGAAACTTTCTTAACATTTTCTGCCTCCATTTGTTTCGAAGTTATAAAAGGATCATATGCAATACAGCTAACATCAAAAACATTTACAAGATTTAAAACTTTTTTTGAAATATCCCCAAAACCTATTAGACCAAGAGTCTTTCCTTTAAGTTCTTTTGTAACAATTGATGTCCTTGGCCATTTTCCTTGTAGAGTTTGTTCTTTAATAATGTGAGTTTTTTTTAATAATGTAAGAGAAGAATTCACAACGTATTCTGCAACAGAGTCAGAATTCATACCTGTTGCTGGCTGAACAATGATATTATTTTTTTTACAGTATTCTGTATCTATATTATCAAGACCAACACCTAATCTTCCTATAAACTTTAAATTTGACGCATTTATTAAAATTTTCTTATCTAAACTTGTTTTATTCCTTACGATGATGCCATCAAATTTCTGAATTTCTCTCTCTAAAAAATCTTTATTTTGCCAGGCATCTTTTTTATAAATTACATCAAATTTTTTATTTATATTTTGCAATGATTGTGAATCTATAAATTCTGTAATTAAAATTTTTGTCATTTAATTTTTCTAATTTTTAATTTTTTTAAAAACTTTTTTACGTTGTTTAAATTTGGTATTGAATATATGCCTCCAGCTTTCATGCATTTTAAAGTTGCAGTAGCTGCTGCCAATTGAATACTTTGAGAGTTTGATTTATTTAATGATAGAGCTGTTGCAAAAGCACCATGAAAAACATCTCCTGCACAATTCGTTTCAACTGTTTTTACTTTTGGAACATTACAATGATATAATGAGTTATTTTCAACCCAATAAACACCTTTTGATCCCATAGTAACTGCAACAAATTTATTTGTTTCATTGAATATTTGAAAAAGAGCCTTTTGCATATTGATGTTTTTTTTATAAGTTTTCAAACCTTCTTCAGAAAATATAGGGTGCGAAGCTTTGTGAACAATTTCAGAAATTTTATTAGAATTTTTAAAATTATCTAGATCAGCAACACATTTAATATTTTTTTTATTGGTATTAATAGCAATATAAGAGGCCATATCTATCCATCTCATATCTATTGAATAAATATCCTTTTTTTTAAAATTTAATTTGGGTATTTTCTTATAATCAAGTAATTTTGGATCATTGTATGCTGCTAGTAATCTTTCACCTTTTGTATCCTCAATTACAAAGCTTTGCGAAGACTGACATTTTTTAATAAAAATTGATTTACTAGTATTAATAGAAAATTTTTTTAATTCATTTTTTAAAAAGACTGATGAATCATCATCTCCAAATTTTCCTATGAATTTTGATTCAGATCCCAAAATTTTTGCAGTAAATGCCGATACTGCTGCTGAACCACCTAATCTTTTATCAATACCTCTAGATAAAACTTTAATTGGTTTTTTTGGAAATTTATTAATCCTACTTATGTAATCTGTAAATATTGATCCTGCGCAAATGATCATAAAATATTAATTAAAGGTATTTAACTTTACCAATAAACTTTCTAAACCTATCTCTTATAGTTATAGGATTGAGTGGAATGGGATCAATTTTAACATTTCCAGAATTGATCTTTGAAATTATTACATATGAATTATCTTTATCATCAATGGCTTTGTTCAATTCATTAACTGTTTCCTCGCCAGAACATTCAATCACATTTTTGCAGCCAGCTCCTAATGCAACATCCTTTAAGGAAGTTTTCTCATCAGTAAATGTTCGTTGATCTCCTGTTGATCCATAAGAACCATTATCAATTATCAATAAAGTATAGTTTGATGGCGCTCTATTACCTATTGTTGCTAAAGTATTCATATTCATTAAAACTGATCCATCACCATCTATACTAATAACGTGTTTATTTTGGGATAGTGCCAAGCCTAAGCCAATAGAAGATGATAAGCCCATACTGCCTAACATATAAAAAAAATTTGGTTGATCACTAATTTTATATAATTCTTGAGATGGAAGACCTATATTACAAATAACTAAGTTATCTTTAAGAATATTTTGTACCTTATTTAATAAATCAAAACGGTTCATTTATCATCTTTCATTAAATTGAAATCACATAAAATAGCTACTGGTGATTCAACAACTTTGGCATGTTTGCTAAATGTTGAAATTTTATCTAATTCTTTTTCAGAAGAGCAATGCAACATAGGTATTCTCAACGTTTGTAAAATATCTTCAGTAATCTTCGCCATTCCACCTTGCGCTCCTACTGGCTCACCAGGTGTACCCCTGTAACTAATTAAAAAAACAACAGGCATTTGATATAATTGTAATAGAGAAACAATTGCATTCACTGAATTTCCAATCCCTGTATTCTGCATCATTATACACGGGAATTTATTTCCTAAATAAGCTCCAGCACAAATACCCATACCTTCTTCCTCTCTTGGTACAGCCGAATAATAAACATCTTTATCATTTTCAAGAATATCAATCATGTTGGCTAATAACTTACAAGGAACACTTAAGTAAAAATCTACTCCACCTTTTTTTAAATTATCGATGATTTTTTTACTGATTTTCATTTATGCGGATGTCTATAGATATAAAATTATAAAACAATAAATTAATTTATTTAAAATCATTTCTTAATTTTATTTTTGTATTTGAATTATATGTTTCGCCTACTTATAATATAGTTGATGGAAAATTTGGTTGATTAATAGCATCTGGAAAAATTTGCGTCTCTAGACACATACCATATTGTAATCCATAATTTCGATTATGTTTGCCATGATATGAATCTTTCATCATATTACCAGTATAAAATTGTATTCCAGGTTGATCAGTCGAGTATTCAACTCCCATACCAGTAATATTACTGTAGATGGAAGCTATAGATTGATCAATAGAATGATCTTTGAGAACATAATTGTGATCAATACCACCGCCATCTAAAAAAGATTTATTTATTTCAAATGAATTATTAAGATCATATTTTGTATTAACTACATCAAATAATTTACCAGTAGGAATTGATCCCTCATCAGTTTCGCAAATTTGATTAGATGATATTCTTACAACATGGTCAGTAATATTTTTATAATTATCTTTATGGCCATGGAAATTCCAATAGTTATGATTAGTCATATTAACAATAGTATCTTGATCTGTAGTAGCATTAAAGGAAATTAGAATTTCGTTATTATTATTAAGTTCGTAAATAGTTTTACAATTTAGGTTGCCTGGATAATTTTCTTCTAAATGTTTAGACTGGTAAGTGAGCTCTACTTTTATACTTTGGCTTGTTTTTTTAATATCGGCTATTTTCCAAATCTTTTTATTGAAACCTACCTCTCCACCATGAAGATGATCAGGTTCAGTATTAGAATATAAATTATATTCTTTCCCATTAAGAGTAAATTTACTTTGCCCTATTCTATTACAAACTCTTCCAATAATTGAATTGAAATATCCATGAGCTTCCAGGCAATCATCTAAATTACCATAACCTAATAAAACATCCTCTGTTTCAGAAACATTCGAAGAAATTGGAATACAAACTTCACTCATATAACCACCATAAGTATAAAAACTAAAACTATAATTGTTTGAGTTAATAATATTAACTATGTCAATATCTAAACCTTTATCATTTTGAAGTTTGGTAATTTTATATTCCATTATGTTTTCCTTAATCTTTGAAAATTATTTTTTCTTTGTTGAAGATAAATGATTAATCCACCTAAAACTATGAAAAAAGCACCTGGGAAGAGTTGATCAACTGGCCATTCTGCAAAAAATATCCAACCTAAAATAAGTGCAAAAAATATCTCGATATAATCAAATGGCATAATTTTACTAAGTTCTGCTTTTCTAGCACCATATATTAAAAGTAAAGTTCCAGATCCTCCTGCAATCCCCATTATACAAACTACTAAGAAATCATTTATACTTTTGAAATTTTCCCACATACCAAAAAACACCACTAACATACATGCAACTATGATTGTCCCTGTTTGACCATACAAGTTGATAAGTGGTGAAGGAACATGATCCTCAAAACTTAAGGATGTTACCCTTGCTAATGAATATCCAAAAGCAGCAAGTATAGGAAGTAATAACATATAATTAAAGTCTGATGACCAAGGTTGCATAATTAAAACGATACCTACAAAACCAGAAATTACTGCACTCATTTTGTACCAACCAAATTTTTCACCTAATAAAGGAATAGCAAGAAGGGTGACCATCATGGGCCCAGTGTATTCCATGGTAGCGACTAAAGCAAAAGGTAAGTAAGCATAAGAAGTATAGAGACATAATTGAGCCAATGCTACAAATACTCCGCGGAATAATCCTAACTTCCATTGCGTTATTTTTATTTGTCTACCATTGCGGTGCCAATCTTGTGAAAAATATAAAGCAATAACACATGGGATCATTCCAAATAAATTTCTAAAAACAGAAAGTTGAGCTGCTGGATATTCGTTTCGTAAAAACTTTATCGCAATCCCCATACAATCCAATAAAAACAAACCTGAAAGTGATAATATAACAGCTAAAAATAAATTATTTTTCATTAATCATAATCTATTATTCTAAAATAATTTCTTTTCCTACTTCTTGACTTTTATAAATTCCATCTAAAATTTTCATTACTTGTAGAGAGTGTTCAGCCGGAATAGTAACTGGTTGATCGTTTGCAACAAACTCTGCAAACTCGATACATTCTTTAGCATGTGGTTCAATAGTGTCTTTTAAATTTCCTTCAATTTTTTTAGTTATGTGAGTTTGAGAATTGATATCATTTTTTATAATCTCACAATTAGGCCAATGCAAACCAGCTTCTCTTCCATATAACCATACCTGCATATCTTCTATTTTATCATCTGGTAGTTTATGATGAAGCATCCATGATACTTCAAGCATCAAGGTTGCACCATTTTTAAACCTAACAAACGCAGCTGCAAAATCTTCAACATTCATTGCTTCCTTATCGTACTCTCCATTATAACTAAAAGAATTTGGCTGCTTTGCTAATTCTGTTTTTGACACACCCGTCACAGAAAGTGGTTCTGGATTGTTCATAAACCAAAGAGTTAAATCTAATACGTGCACCCCTATATCAATACAAGGCCCTCCTCCTGAATTTTCTTTTTTTAAAAAACCAAGTGAGACTGGTAAATAATTTCTTCTAAGCATCCAAGAACGTGCATGATATATCGAACCAATTGAAGTGGATTGATCTTTTATTAATTGAGAATCTTTTCTGAATCTAAAGTGTTGAGCACACATTAATTTTTTTTTCGTTTGATCTCTTACTTCAATCATTTTTTTTATTTGTGAGGCATTTGGAGCTAAGGGTTTTTCACATAAAACATCTTTGCCTGCTTGCATTGCTTTAATTGCTAAATCACAATGATAGTTATTAGGCGCACAAATATCTATTACATCTATATCTGGATCATTAATCATATCTAAGGGATCAAGATATAATTTTTTTATTTGATTTATATTACCCCAATCTTCAAGAATTGAATTATTTATATCGGAACCTGCTATTAATTCTGCATGTTCTGACATGCGCCAACCAGGTACATGTAACTTTGCAATACCCCCAACGCCAATAATGCCAACTTTAATTTTACTCATATTTATTTTTTTTAATTTAGATATTTATCCATTTTTTTTCTTTTTCTGATTGGTAAATTGATTCCATTATACTACTTCTCAATGCTGCTTCTGTAGGAGTAACTAGATTTTTAGTATTGTTATCAATTAATGAATTTAGAAATAAATCAAATGCATGAGGTAATGCTTCTGGTAAATTTTCTTCTATTCTTTCTGTTTTTTTACCATCCTTATTTTCATTTATAATTAATTGCTCATTCGTTGTTCTTGCGTGAGCTTTTGTTCCACTTAAAAAAATAGTATAAGGCTGTGCTATATCTATCCATCCCGCAGCAATACTAGCTATCAATCCGCTTTTAAATTTTATTAAAGCTTCTCCACTTTCTTCACAATCTGGATATTGATTATATACTTTTGTAAAGGTTGCGCTCACTGACTCAACATCAGAAAAAAACCATAAAAGAAGATCTAAAACATGTGTTCCTAAATCACCAAATGCTCCAACGCCTGCAACTTTGGGATCTGTCATCCACTGATATTTTTTGAAAATATCCCTCATAATACCATCGTGACAATTAACCAGTCGAATTCTTGAAATTTCGCCAAAATAATTAGCAGTAATTAATTGTTTAAGCTTTATGTAAACAGGATTGCTTCTCATGAAATATCCAGTTTGAAAAATAATTTTTGAAGATTCAATAAGATTTGCCATTTCAAAAGAGTCTTTTTTTCCTATCCCTAAAGGTTTTTCTATAAAACAGTGTTTTTTATTCTCGGTAATTTTTTTAACTAATTCATAGTGCAAATTAGTTTCTGAACATACAATAACACCATCTAAATTAGGTTCTTTCAATAAATCAATATAGTTATCATAATTCTTACATTGCAGTTTTTCAGAGTCACTTTTTGACCTGTTCTTATCTTTGTCCCAAACACCAATACAATTAATTTTAATGTTTGAAATTACCTTAGTAATAAAATTTGGTGTATGGATATGAGAGGTTCCAATAAATGCTATATTTTTCATTACAGTTATAAAAACTACTTATAGAGCACAACACTGATCGACCC
>LULI01000199.1_pt1 | contig 16776 bp, 17 predicted proteins | sample 728191 | NCBI WGS metagenome assembly LULI01 (sample SAMN03860293, study PRJNA289734) | marine metagenome | biome: seawater column; feature: ocean; material: water; isolation source: Red Sea water column Station 169 - depth 50m | place: Saudi Arabia: Red Sea | collected 2011-10-15 | depth 50 m | reverse complement strand
CTCTGGAAGAGATCGGCAATCTATATGGCAAAGACTAACCAGTAAAGAAACTTATGGGACTACAGGGGATAGGATTCTTCTTTGGTTTGATTTAGTGAGTCAAGATTCACTAATTCCAATGGGAAGCACTGTCAATCAAACAGACAACCCTATATTCAGAGTCAAGGCAGTTGGTGCATTTGAGCAGAAGCCAGGATGTCCCGATTATTCCTCCACTGATATAACTAAGGAGGAAATAGAGAGAATTTGCAAAAATGAATGTTATAACCCTTCAGATACAAGAAAAATTATCTCCAGAATTGAAATAGTTAAGATTACACCCCAGATTGCAAAGTTCGAACGTATCGAAGATCTTATTGATGATGCTTGGAAAACTTTTGAATGCAAGCCAAGTCAGCAAGGATGCGAGATTGAGTTCACAGATGAAGAGTTTGAAGATAACTCAAGGGATACAATTTATTATGTAAGAGCAATCCAAGAACCTTCACCTGTAGTGAATGGTGGCAATCTTCGTTGTACTTTCAATGATAAAGGAGAATGCATTAAGGTAAATATCTGTTATGGTGATTCAAGAACTGATAAAGAAGATGATTGTCTGACACTTTCAGAGGAAAGAGCTTGGTCTTCTCCTATTTATATAAATTTTACTGAAGCTTAAGATAATACTCATAAATCATGGAAAAGCAGCCACAAGAAACTCAGTTAGATTTCAAAACAAAGTTCTTTTATGGGTTTGGATCCATATCATTTGGTATTAAAAACAACGGTTTTAGCTTTTTTGTTCTTTTTGTTTATAACTCTGTATTCGGTTTGCCTGGATGGATGACTGGACTTGCGCTGAATATAATTCTAGTAATTGATGCAATCACAGACCCTTTAGTTGGTTATTACTCAGATCGAACCAGATCTAAGTGGGGTAGGCGACATCCGTATATGTACGCCGCTGCCATACCAGTCGCGATAACTTACTATTTCCTCTGGACACCTCCTGAATACTACTCCGATTGGCAACTATTTTTCTATTTTTTGATCTGTGCAATCATTATTAGAGTTTTTATAACATTTTATGAGGTCCCTTCTATATCACTAGGACCTGAGCTTACTAGCAATTATGTAGAAAGGACTTCCCTAATGTCTTTTAGATATTTCTTTGGTTGGTTTGGAGGGTTAACCACTTACAATTTAGTTTGGTTTTGGTTTGGACCAAATAATGTAACTGATACATATTCTGATGGTAGATTTAACCCTGATGCTTGGGCAGATTATGGTTTAGTCGCAGCTTTTCTTATTTTTGTCGGAATCCTAGTCACCAGTCTTGGTACCCATAAACATATTCCAAGGTTATTAGCTCCGCCAGAATCTAAAGCTGCACCTCTAGGAAAAGTGCTAAAAGAACTTAAAGAAACCTTACTCTCTAACAAGTCTTACATGTTTCTATTTTTTTCAGGTCTTCTTGCCGCTATGGCAGGCGGAATTGAAGCAGCATTTGCAATATATTTTGATTCTTTCTTTTGGGGTTTAAACACGAATGAGATGTTAACAAGAGGGCTATGCCTTTACCTTGCTCCAATAATAGCCATTTTCATTGCTCCAATTCTTACAGATAGGTTTGGTAAAAAGAATACTGTTATGTCCATTTGGGCATTTCAGATAATATTTGCTGCTTTGCCTTTTGCACTCAGATACATTGATTTGGTTTATGGAACTTCTCTTTTCCCGGCTAATGGTAGTGCTTATCTATTACCTGTGTTGTGCGTACATGTAGTTATAAATGTCTCCGCAGGAATCATAGTATTTGCTACTCTCGCCTCGATGCTTATGGACTTGGTTGAAGATATTCAGCTTAAGACAGGCAGAAGGGAGGAAGGAATACTCTTCTCGGCTAGAAGTTTTGCGGATAAAGCAGTTAGCGGTTTTGGTTTAACGTTTGCTGGAATAATTTTAACTCTTATTTCTTTTCCTGACCCTGAAGCCCGACAGATGCTCGATAATGTCATTCCAGATCAAATACTGGCTAACCTAGCTTTATGGTATGTACCAATTTGTATTATTGCTTTTGGAAGTGCCTTATCTCTAGTTTCAGGTTACACACTTACCCGAGATGATCATGAAGAAAATGCTGCAAACCCAGATACAAAGGTTTGGAAAGATAGTTAATGCTTTACGCACACTTATACAACTCACCAGTTGGAGATATAAGCTTAATAAGGGACGAAATGGATTTAATAGGCTTATCTTTTTCAAATCAAATCCTAAATAATATTGAAGCAAAAATTGATATAAATCTCTTTAAAATAATAATTGATCAGTTAAATGAGTATTTTTATGAAGGTAGAAAAAATTTTACTATCCAATACAGATTACCCTTCACTGGTTTTAGATCAGCAGTTTTTAAAGAGATGATTAAGATACCTTATGGAGAATGTGTTTCATATTCTTATCTTGCAAAAAAAGTTGGTAATCCGAATGCTTATCGAGCAGTTGGTACTAGCTGTGGAAAGAATCCACTTCCAATAGTCGTGCCTTGTCATAGGGTTGTATCAAAATCAGGACTAGGGGGCTTCACTGGGGGATTACATGTTAAAAGATTTCTCTTAGAGCTTGAAAGCAATTAAAATTCAATAATGAGTGCAATTACATCTATAGAAGAAAAATTGAAAAAAGCTCTAGATCCTAATCATTTAGAGGTAATAGACGAAAGTTATCTTCATAATGTAGAACCAGGTAGAGAATCCCATGTAAGGATAGTGGCTATCTCTAATCTTTTTGAGGGACTCAATTTAGTTAAAAGACACCAGCTTATTTATGCCGAGATACAAGAAGAGATAGATGGACCGATACATGCCTTATCTATTCATACTTTTACCGAAAATGAATGGATAGAAAAAAATAAAAAAGCAGAGCCTTCTCCAAATTGTCTGGGCGGCAGTAAAAACGATAACTAGAAAATTAAAATGGCAGATAATCATGTCGTTACCTTCTATTCAATAGAAAAAATAGGTGACCATAAAAAAGTTGGTAGGACTGTTGAACGACACTGTATTAAAAACAATATAGTAGGAACTTTTTTTTCGACGCCGCAGGGTATCAACACTACTTTGTCTGGAAAGAAAAAGGCCTTAATCGAGCTTGTTTCCTTATTGGAAAAGAAATTTAAATTAATAATAAAAGATGAAACATGGTCTTCGTCAAATTCTTTGCCTTTTAAGAGATTAAAAATAAAGTGTAGAAATAGATTATTGCCATTAAAGGGTGATTTCGATCCAGTTAATGCAAGAGGTAAACATTTGAATTGCCAGGACTGGAATAAATTAATTACGGATCCCAATACAATTATTCTTGATGTCAGGAATAATTACGAAACGGAAATAGGCACCTTTAAGAACTCCATTATCCCCAAAATGAATAATCTAACCGAATTTCCCGATTTCGTTGATAAAGAGTTATCTGAAACAAAAAAGAAAAAGATAGCTATGTTTTGTACAGGAGGTATAAGGTGCGAAATAGCCTCCTCTTTCATGATGAACGAAGGTTTTGAAGATGTCTATCAACTTGATGGTGGTATTTTAAGATATCTCAAAGATGTTCAAGAAGAAAACTTATGGGAAGGCGAATGTTTTGTTTTTGATGAAAGAGTAACTGTAGATAAGAATTTAAAACCAGGAAGTTTTCTTCAATGTTTTGGTTGCAGAAGACCTCTTTCAAAAACTGATCTTGAATCAAAATATTACAAAAAGGGCGTATCTTGTCATAAGTGTTACAACATCTCTTCTAAAAAAGATAAGGAAAGATTCTCTCAAAGACAATTACAGATTGATTTAGCGGAAGAAAGAGGGCATGTTCATATGGGTGCTAACACAAAACAAAATAAGATATAAAAATGTCTAAAGTCTTTTCTAAATTCGTTACATCTTACCCAAAGATGCTTTTTATTTCTTTTCTTATCGTTTTAACTTTCTCTATATCAAATCTTAGTAACTTTAAGCTAGATGCCTCATCTGACTCTCTTGTATTGGAGAGTGATGATGATCTCAAATATTATAGAGAAGTAAATTCTGATTATTCTTCATCTGACTTTTTAATAATAATCTTTAAACCAAAGGAAGACCTATTTTCTGATGTGACCATTTCTCAAGTGAGAGAAATGGTAGATATTTTTGAACAAATCGAAGGAGTTGATTCTGTTCTTAGTTATTTAGATGCGCCATTACTTTTTAGTCCTAAAATGAGTATGAGCGAACTAGCTGATAATCTTCGGACTATTGAAGACGAAGGCACTGATAAAAACTTAGCAAGGCTAGAATTCAAAAATAGCCCTTTATATACAGAACTACTGACGGATAAAGATGTAACTTATACCGCAATGCAATTATTGCTAGTAAGTAATGCTTCTTACGAAGCAGCTATTAATCAACGTTATCAAATTCTTGACCTTATAAATTCTGAACAATATTCCCCTGCTATTCATGATTTACAACTACAAAATATAAATGAGGAAATAAAAACACTCAATTCACAAGCATCTATAGATAGAGATGCGCTAATTGAATCGACAAGAAAAGTCATAGAAAGTTTTAGAGACAACGGTGATATATACCTTGGCGGTACAGCTATGATTGCTTCGGACATGATTAGTTTTATAAAAAGCGATCTTCAATATTTCGCTCTTGGTGTGCTGATTATGTTTGTAATAACTTTAAGTCTCATTTTTAAAAAATTACGTTGGGTTGCAATGCCCTTGATTTCGAGCGCTTTAATTGCTCTTTTCGTTATAGGGTTTTTGGGCTGGATGGACTGGAGGGTTACTGTAGTTTCTTCAAATTTCATCTCACTTTTATTAATAATATCAATCTCTTTAACAATACACTTAATTGTTAGATATCAAGAGTTGTATGAGATTAATCCTTCACTCGAAAAAAAGGATTTAGTAGCTTTAACATTAGAGCAAATGTTGAAACCATGCTTTTATACTGCTCTAACTACAATCATTGCTTTTGCCTCTTTGGGAGTGAGTGAAATTAAACCCGTTATGGACTTTGGTAAGATGATGGTTGCAGGAATATTTTTTGCTTTTATATTTTCTTTTTTTCTTTTTCCAATATTCAGTCTACTTTTTACCTCTAGTCTTGACCAAGAATCGAAAGATTTTAGTAAAGGGGTAACCGTAGGTTTTTCTAAGTTAACAGAAAAATTAGGGAGTTACATTAGTCTTATTGGTATTATTTTATTTTGCATATCTATATACGGTATCAACCAACTTACAGTTGAGAATAGATTTATTGACTATTTCAAGCCATCTACAGAAATCTATAAAGGTATGGACTTACTTGATAATAAGCTTGGAGGTACAGCACCTTTAGATATTGTTATCAATGCACCCAAAAATTGGGTAACTGATGCTGAAGATGAGTCTTTCGATGATGACTTTGGTTTTGAAGATGAGGAATCAACTATTAATGGTTACTGGTGGAATACTATTTCTTTAGAAAAGCTTGAGCAGATTCACGACTACTTAGATTCTTTACCAGAGATAGGAAAAGTTCTTTCTGTTGCTAGTGGTATAAAAGTAGCTACTGAATTGAAAGATGGTGAGCCTTTGTCGGAGCTAGATTTAGCTCTTGTTAAAAATATGCTTCCGGAAGATATTAAAGAGAATTTATTGAGTTCTTATATTAGCAATGACGAAAATCAAGTTAGGATATCAGCCAGAGTGATTGAGTCTGCCGAGGGTCTCAATCGAAATGAACTCTTGTATGAAATTTCTGAGACTTTAAAAACAGATTATAATTTGGAAGAAGAACAATTTAGGCTGACTGGCTTAGCAGTGCTTTACAACAATATGTTACAAAGCTTATTTGATTCCCAGATCGGTACTATTATTATTGTCTTTAGCATTATTTTTTTAATGTTTTTAATCCTTTTTCGTTCTTTGTATTTATCTATTATTGGGATTATTCCTAATCTATTGGCAGCAGGAGTTGTATTAGGAACTATGGGTATTTTTTCAATACCCCTAGACATTATGACCATTACTGTTGCTGCTATCAGTGTTGGTATGGCAGTAGATAATACGATCCACTATATTCATAGATTTAAAAAAGAATTTAAAGTTTCAGGAATCTATATTCAAGCTATGAAAGATAGTCATAGAACCATAGGAAGGGCAATGTTTTATACTTCATTAACAATCATTCTTGGATTTTTAGTATTTTCAACTTCTAATTTCAATCCAAGTGTCTACTTTGGGTTCTTTGTATCATTAGCGATGGTTATGGCATTATTAGGAGCACTAACGTTATTACCCCAATTGATTCTTTATTTTAAGCCATTGGGAAAAGAAAAATTAATAGGAGACTAGTATGGGACCACTTAAGGGATTCAAGATAATTGAAATGGCTGGAATAGGTCCAGGGCCATTCTGCGGCATGATTTTGGCTGATCTTGGAGCAGAGATAATAAGAGTTGATAGAGCTTCGGCTGCAGGGACAGGTTCAAGAGAAGAGCCAGCTAACCGTGGGAAGAAATCAATCGCTGTAGACTTAAAGAGCAAAGATGGAGTAGAGGTAGTATTAAAATTAGTAGAAAGTGCTGATGCTATTTTTGAAGGTTTCAGACCTGGTGTAATGGAAAGATTAGGACTAGGACCTGATGTATGCCAAAAAAGGAATGGGAAACTAGTTTTTGGAAGAATGACTGGATGGGGTCAAACTGGTCCATTAGCAAATGCAGCTGGACATGATATTAACTATATTGCTTTATCAGGAGCTTTAGCTGCAATGGGAAGAGATGATTCTCCACCTGTTCCACCTTTAAATCTCATTGGAGATTTTGGAGGCGGTGGCATGTTATTGGCATTAGGTATTGTTGCTGCTCTCTTAGAGACTCAGAATTCTGGTAAAGGCCAGGTCATTGATGCAGCCATGACTGATGGATCTTCTCTACTAATGACAATGATGTATTCAATGCATCAATCAGGGTTTTGGAACTTGGAACGCCAAACTAATCTTTTAGATGGAGCAGCACATTTTTATGATACTTACGAGTGCAAGGATGGAAAATATGTATCAATTGGGTCGATTGAACCTCAATTTTACGCCTTACTTTGTGAAAAGGCTGAGTTGTCAATTGATGACTTTGGAGATCAAATGAAACGAGATACTTGGCAAAATAAAAAACAACTGATTAAGGACGTCTTTTTAACAAAGACAAGAGAAGAATGGTGTGATCTTATGGAGGGGAGTGATGTATGTTTTGCACCTGTATTGGATATGAGTGAAGCACCTTTGCACCCGCATAATATCGCTCGACAAACGTTTATTGAAATTGAGGGTGTAACCCAACCCGCACCTGCACCAAGATTCGATAGAACTCAAAATGAAATTACGCTACCACCAGCCATTGCAGGTGAACATTCAAAGGAAATACTAGAATCAATAGGTATTGATAGTAATGAATATGATAGATTAATTTCTTCGGGTTCTGTAGTTTGAGAGAGCTCATCCTAATCTCCGGAGAGAACTGTAATTTATGCAAAGAAGCTCAACTATTACTTTCTCAGATAAATCTGAAAGACTGCATAATAACTACTGTAGATATATATTCAAAGAGAACATATGTTGATAAATATTGGGATAAAATTCCAGTCATTCTCTATGGTGAACAAGAGTTACTTTGGCCGTTTGATGAAGAGAAAGTAATTAAACTTTTAGAATGATATATCAAAAAAATCTAATGAATTCATATAAATGGCTGAAAAAACTAATTCTTCGCTTTCTCTTCTTAACTCTGAAACCTTTCTAGCGATATGATTCAAGTACTTGGGTTCATTTCTGGAGGATTTATCAATATCCATATCTCTAGGTAGCAAATATGGGGCATCAGTTTCTATCATTAATTTTTCTAGTGGTATTTGAGAAATTAGCTCTTCTAGATGCTTACCTCTTCTTTCATCACATAACCAGCCAGTTATTCCTATGTAAAATCCCATGTCGAGGTATTTCTTCAAAGCTTCCTCTGTTCCTGTGAAACAATGCACAACACTCTTAGGTAAATCTTTTAAGTATAAAGATGTAATTTCAACAAATTTTTCATGGGCGTCTCTCTCATGTAAGAATAATGGCTTATTTAATTCAATGGACAACTCGAGATGGGCTTCAAAACTCTTTTGTTGATCTTCTGGGGAAGAAAAATTTCTATTAAAATCTAAACCCGTTTCTCCTATCGACTTAACTAAATCATTTTTTAATAAATCTTTAATTTCACTAAAGGCAGAAGTTGAATATTCCTTTGCATTATGTGGATGTATTCCAGCGGTAGAAATACAAGTTTTGGGATATCTCTGAGTAATCTCGAAGGCTTCTAAGCTATCTTTAACTGAAGATCCGGTGACTGATAATCTTTTTACCCCAAGTTTACTTGCTTCAGTTATTACAGAATCTAAGTCTTTCGTAAAAGACTCATGTGTCAAATTGGCTCCGATATCAAAAAATTGTTCTTGAATAAGTGGCATTATGAGCTCTATTATAAAACAGTATATTTTTTAGGGGGAGATATGAGCGGACCATTTAAAGGAGTTAGAGTGCTTGAATTAACTTCTACAGTATCAGGACCTTTTGCTGGAATGATGCTTGCTGATCAAGGCGCTGAGGTTATTAAGATTGAACCACCCGGTATAGGAGATCTTGCTAGATTCATGGGAACTATTAAAGATGGAATGGGTGCTATGTTTTCTACTCTTAACAGAAACAAGAAGTGTATATGTTTAGATTTCAAAAACGAAGAAGACCTGTCAGTCTTAATGCAACTTGTTTCAACAGCTGATGTGTTAATTGAAAATTATAGACCAGGTATTGTTAAAAAACTTGGAATTGATTATGAGACTTTAAAAAAAATTAAACCTGATTTGATATATTGCTCCATATCAGGTTACGGACAATCAGGGCCTTATAAAGAAAAGAAAGTATATGATCCATTGATCCAAGGAACAGTAGGCATTCCTCATGCTCAAAATAGTGAATTTCCAGAATTGATAAGAACAATTATTTATGACAAGGTCACTGGATTAACGAGTGCTCAAGCAATTTCGGCCGCTCTTTATCAGAAAGCTAATGGCGAAGGTGGTCAGTATCTGCCAGTATCAATGATGGAATCAGCTCTCTACTATAATTGGCCCGATTTAATGATGAACCATACATTTGAGGAGGGTGGTATAAATTTAGGTGAACTAGCAGATTTATTTGAGGTTTATGAAACTAAAGACGGAGGAGTAGTTCTAATAATTATTGCAAATGATGAAGTATTCACAAAATTTTGTGAAGTTTTTAGCCTCTCGTTACACCAAGATGAAAAGTACAATAATCTTGTCTCTAGAATAGTTAATAAAGAAGAATTAACTAAGGAAATAAATAAAATTACAAGGGATTTATCTAGCAAAGAACTCGAAGATAAAATGGATAATGAAGGAATCTCGGCTTCAATTTGTAATAATTTAAACGAAGTTCATCTTGATCCTCAGGTAATTGAACAAGGTTCGATTGTTGAAATAGACCATCCTGAATTGGGTAAAATGAGAATGCCAAAACCACCAGCTAACTTAAAAGGGCAAAAAGAGTTTCCGCGAACTCTTGCGCCTATCTTAGGCTTTGATAATAGGCAAATCTTGGAAGAGCTTAAGATTGAAAATGATATAATAGACAGAATGGAAGAAAGAGAGAATCAAAACAGGATGTTGATAAAAGCAATGATGGATGCTCAAAATCAATCCCAAAATGGTTAAAACGTTCTTTGATTTACTACTGACTGCTATAGTCGTGACTATTCTTGTTGTAGTCGTATCCACATCTAGCAATCTTTTATGGCTCAACTCTATGAATATGCCGATTGATTTTAGTTTAGTTACCTCTACTTTCTTAAAAGATGTAGTTGGTATGAACTTTAACTCCCAGATACCACTCTATTTGCTAATTTCAATACCCTTGATTCTATTTTTATTTAGTACAAAACTAATATCTAAGAGATTTTTGTTAAATAGAGTATTTCCTTATGTTCTTGCCGGAGGATTGTCTATGCTCTTTTTGATGATTCTCTTGCCATTTGCTCTTGATAACTTGGAACCTATATCTGGATCAAGAACAAATATTGGAAAGTTATGTATGACAATATGCGGATGCCTCGGTGGATATTTATATGGTTTTAGACAAATAAGGAAAGATGATAATGAGATATAGTCAACCTACATTAATTTTAGTGATATCAATAATATCTCTCTTTCTCAGATCTGAAGAGGTTAATTACAATTACACAATAATTGCTGAAGGACTTGATAGGCCTTGGAGTCTTGCTGTAATCGATGATGAAAATATTATTTTTACAGAGTTATCGGGAAACTTAAGACAGATAAAAGATGGCAAGTTACTTTCTGCTCCAGTAGCCGGTACACCTGAGGTGCTTTTCAAAGGACAAGGCGGTATGTCAGGAGTTGTTTTAGATCCGAATTTTCAAAACAATAAAGTTTTGTATTTGGCATTTTCTGCTCGTGATGAAGGGGCAAGAACTAATACTTTAAAAGTAATCAGGGCAGTTCTTTCCAATAATGAGCTTAGAGATGTTAGTGAAATCTTCAGTGCCTTTCCTTCACGAAATACCGCTCTTCACTATGGAGCTAAAATGGTGTTTATGAATGACGGCACTTTGCTAATTACTAATGGTGATGGTTTTAACTACCGTGAGAAGGCTCAGTCATTAGATAACCATTTTGGGAAAATTGTAAGGATAAATTCAGATGGTTCTTTGCCAGCAGACAATCCATTTTCAGATGATCCAAATGCTCTTCCTGAGATCTGGTCTTATGGACATAGAAACCCCCAAGGCATAATAAATTACAAAGGTGAGATTTATGGGTTAGAGCATGGTCCAATGGGTGGAGATGAAATAAATGTTATTAAACCAGGGAATAATTATGGTTGGCCTGCCATAACTTATGGCAAGGATTATAACGGTTCGATCATTTCTCCATTTACTGAGATGAAAGGAATGGAACAACCAATTAAATACTGGGTACCATCCATAGCACCTTCTGGAATGATGCTTTATGACAAAGACTTATTTCCTGAATGGAAAGGAAGTATATTTGTCTCGTCAATGAAACCTGGAAGCGTTAGAAGATTGGAGCTTAAAGAGAATAAGATTACTCAAGAACATATAATTTTCGATGATTTAAGCAGGATTCGTGATATTGCATTCCTCCCAAATGGCTCAATACTTCTGGCGACTGATGGAAGTGGAGGAGAAATAATAAGTGTGCAACCAAATTAAGGAAAGAATATGTGGGCAAGGATAATTCCTGGAATCATAGGTTCAATTATGATGTTAACTGCTTTTAATTGGATAATTGATCCATCCTCTGCTGCTGAAGGCTTATCCATGTCTTTGTTACAAGGAGAAGGTGGTAATACTCAAATAGGTGATTTCACCTCTTTCTTTTTTACTGCTGGAATCATGGCCCTAATAGGCGCTTATAGAAATGAGCATATATGGATTTATGCTAGTGTTTGTCTTCTGGGTTCAGCGGCTATATTTAGAATTTATGCAGGTCTCATGCACGGAACAGAATTCTTAACGTCAGCGATTTTTTTCGAAATCTTGACCTCTATATTATTAATAATCAGTATAAAAAAGATTAAATCAACAAATCAATAAGCTTGTCAGTTCATAAATAACAATACTAAGATATTGGTAGATTTAACTCTAAAAAGTTGGTTAGCGATTTTTTTACTTTGTGATAAAGTCACGATAAATCTAAAAAGGAATAAATATGAAATTTAAAGGGACTGATTCTTATATCTCAACTGAAGATCTTAGTATGGCAGTGAATGCCGCAATAGAGCTTGAAAAGCCATTACTAATTAAAGGAGAGCCAGGAACTGGCAAAACTATGCTAGCTGAGCAAGTTGCCGAATCACTCAATATGCCATTAATTGAGTGGCATATAAAATCTACTACGAAAGCTAGACAAGGTCTTTATGAATATGATGCTGTCACAAGACTAAGGGATTCACAACTTGGGGATGAACGAGTTAAAGACATCTCTAACTATATTCAAAAAGGAAAAATGTGGGAGGCTTTCACCTCCGATGAAAGAGCAGTTTTGCTTGTTGATGAAATTGATAAGGCAGATATAGAGTTTCCAAATGACTTATTACAAGAGATAGATCGTATGGAGTTTTATGTTTATGAGACTAAAGAGACAATTAAAGCGGTTCAAAGACCTTTAGTAATCATTACTAGTAATAATGAGAAAGAACTTCCTGATGCTTTCCTTAGAAGATGTTTCTTCCACTATATCAACTTCCCAGATAGACCGACAATGGAAAAAATTGTAAAAGTCCATCATCCTAAGGTTAAGAAAAATTTAGTAAAAGATGCTTTAGAAATTTTCTTTGATATAAGAAAGGTACCAGGAATGAAGAAAAAACCTTCTACTTCAGAATTGATCGATTGGTTAAAGCTACTAATGGCTGATGACATTCCTGATGAAATTTTTAAAAATAGAGATCCCTCTAAAGCAATACCACCTTTATATGGCGCACTTGTGAAAAATGAACAAGATGTTCAATTACTTGAAAGATTAGCATTTATGGCTAGAAGAGAAGGTAATACTAATTCTTAATGTTTATATCTCTTTTTAATACTTTAAAAGCTACCGGAGTACCCTGTTCCTTACGAGAACTATTGGACTTAATTGCTGCTGTAGATAAGAGGCTAGCTTTTGCAAATATGAATGAATTTTACTTCTTGAGTAGGGCTATTCTGGTGAAAGATGAAAAGCACTATGACAAATTCGATAGAGCTTTTGATATTTACTTTAAAGGAATTGAAAGCATAGATGATATTTTAGAAATGTTAATTCCAGACGAATGGTTGAAAGCTGAATTTGAAAAACACCTTACTGAAGAAGAACTAAAAGAAATTCAATCCTTAGGTGGTCTAGAGAAACTTCTTGAGGAGTTTAAGAAGAAACTTCAAGAACAAGAAGAGAGGCATGAAGGCGGTAGCAAACAAATAGGAACCGGTGGCACTTCTCCATTTGGAAATTCTGGGGAGAATCCAGAAGGTATTAGAGTCGGTGGTGAGGGCGGAAAAGGAAAAGCAGCTAAAGTATGGGAAGCAAGAGATTTTAAAAATCTTGATGACGACGTTGAGCTCGGTACTAGAAACATGAAAGTTGCTCTTAGAAGACTCAGAAAGCTAATCCGAGACAGTGCTGATGAAGAGTTTGATCTAGACAATACCATCAGTTCTACTGCTAAAAAAGCAGGTCTATTAGATGTTAAATTTCGTCCTGAAAAGAGAAATGCTGTAAAAGTACTCGTTTTGTTTGATGTGGGCGGTTCTATGGATCCTCATATCAGAGTTTGTGAAGAATTATTTTCTGCAGCCAAAACAGAATTTAAAAATTTAGAATATTTCTATTTCCATAACTTTATTTATGAGACTGTGTGGAAGGATAATAGAAGAAGACAAAATGAAAGAGTTTATACGGAAGACATAATTCATAAGTATTCAGCTGATTATAAAATTATTTTCGTTGGAGATGCGACCATGGCTCCATATGAAATCACCAATCCTGGTGGAAGCATTGAGCATTGGAATGAAGAAGCAGGAGCTCTTTGGATGAAAAGAATGGTAGGTATCTATGACAAATTAGTTTGGTTAAACCCAGTGCCTCAAGAGCATTGGGAATATAGTGCTTCTGTTGAACTCACCAGAAGCCTTGTTGAAGACAATATGTTTCCTTTAACGATTAGGGGTCTCGAAGAGAGTATGGCTTATTTGAGTAAGTAACTCATGAAAGCCCTTTCCATCAATAACTTAAAGAAAGAATATGCTGGAGGCTTACAGGCCTTAAAAGGTATTGACTTAGAGGTTAGCCAAGGCGACTTTTTTGCACTTCTTGGGCCAAATGGCGCAGGAAAGTCTACAACGATAGGAATTATAAGTTCGCTAGTTACTAAAACCTCAGGCCAAGTAAAAATTTTAGATATAGATATTGATGAGAATCACTCGCTAGCGAAGAAGAAACTTGGTGTTGTAGGTCAAGAAGTTAATTTTAATCAATTCGAAAAGGTCGGCGATATAATTAGGAATCAAGCTGGTTATCATGGATTGAGTTTTAAAGAAGCTAGAGAAAATGCTAAATATTATATGCAGAAGCTTGATATATGGGATAAACGTAATGACCAAGCCAGAAAGCTTTCTGGGGGTATGAAAAGAAGGGTAATGGTTGCAAAAGCTTTAGTAAATAACCCTGAACTTCTAATATTAGATGAACCAACTGCTGGAGTGGATATTGAACTTCGCCGATCTCTTTGGGATTTTCTAACTGAAATCAATAATGAGGGAACTACTATAATCTTAACCACGCATTATCTTGAAGAAGCTGAGAGACTATGCAGGAACATAGCGATTATAGATTCAGGGGAGATCGTTGAAAATACAAGTATGCAAGAACTGTTAACACGCTTAGAAGAGGAAACATTTGTTTTCGATCTTAAAAATCCTTTACAAAAACTGCCTAAAAATCTCGGCTACGAAGCTGTTTTAGAAAATCCTCAAAAACTAAAAATTACTATTGGAAAGGGCCAGGGTCTAAATACTATTTTTGAAGTTTTATCTGATTCCGGAATTCAAATATCAAGTATGAGAAATGATACAGGTCGTTTGGAAGAGCTATTCATGGGGTTGGTTGATTCAAACTTGAATGGAAGTGAAAGATGACTCCTTTAGAACAGTATAGAGCACTATTAACAATTATTTACAAAGAGATCCATAGATTCATGAGGATTTGGACACAAACTCTCATTCCACCAGCAATAATGATAATGCTTTATTTTGTTATTTTTGGAACTCTTATTGGTAAAAGAATTGGACAAATGGGAGGCTTTGATTATATGCAATTTATGATACCAGGTTTGATCATGATGTCGGTCATAAGTAATTCATATTCAAATGTAGTTTCCTCTTTTTTTGGTCAAAAGTTTGCAAGAAGTATTGAAGAGCTATTAATCACTCCATTACCACACTATCTAATTTTGCTAGGCTGGGTTCTTGGTGGAGTGGCTAGAGGACTTTTAGTTGGAGCAATAGTAACCTTAGTGTCTCTATGGTTTTATGATTTATCAGTAAGCAACTGGACTTTGAGCATATTTGTAGTGATTTCTACATCTATACTTTTTTCATTGGGAGGATTTTTAAATGCTCTATTTGCAGAGTCGTTTGATGATATATCAATTATTCCGACTTTTATAATGCAGCCTTTGATTTATCTCGGTGGGGTTTTCTACTCTATTCAATTACTTCCTTCTTTTTGGCAGACAGTATCGCTAGCCAGGCTAGAGGACTTTTAGTTGGAGCAATAGTAACCTTAGTGTCTCTATGGTTTTATGATTATAGGATTTATAGTTCTATTTGCTTTTATTTGTTTATGGTTCCTACACAAAGGGCGTGGTATCAGAACTTAGAAAATGGTTAATTCAATCCTAGGACAAGATTCAGCTATTCCTTTGCAGTATGATCCATCGATCCTCTCACCAATGAGCAGGCTAGATTCAAGAATAAAAACTGGTTTAAATGAATTTCAAGATTTTCATGGAAGAGATTTTTGGACTTCCTATGAAACTTCATGGCAAAATAAAAAAGGTATACCCCAAAATCAAATTCTCAATATCTCTTATGATTGCAACTCAAAATTTTTTGTGGAGTCAAAATCTTTAAAGTTATATTTATATTCTCTTAACAACAAAAAGTTTAAATCTAGAGATTCCCTAAGGAATCTAATAAAAGATGATTTAGAGAAAGCATTGAAAACTGATGTTGATGTTGATTTGAATAAGTTACCAAGATCAATTTCAGACAGCTCAACTTCGATAGACGAAGTATATTTAGATAAGATAGATTCTTACCCGAATTCTCAAGTAATCCAACCAGGAGAAAAGGAATACACCAGCGAACATCTCTCATGCAGTCTTTTTAGAAGCTTATGTCCTGTTACCTCGCAGCCTGACTGGGCAACTATACATATTTCCTATAATGGAAACTCTATTCAACATGAGGGACTTCTTCAGTATTTGCTTGCCTACCGGAATCACCAGGGATTCCATGAGGAGTGCGTAGAAAGAATTTTTACAGACTTATTGAAAAGGTGTAGATTAAAAGAACTTTCAGTAAGGGCAAATTTCCTTAGAAGAGGTGGAATTGAAATCAATCCAATCAGGACGACACCAAATTTTGATATTGAAATAACAAGAGATATTAGACAATAAACATTTATAGATGAAAGATTTAGAGGGTAAAAGATTGAATGAGTTGGAAGCAAGAGCAACATTTCAAGAAGATACCATAGAAAAGCTAAGTAAGGAATTAAGCATTCAACAGAAAGAAATTATTCAGTTAAAAGAAGAAATAAAGTCTTTGAAAGAATCTTTCGTAAAGAACATTATTGAAGATACAACTGAGAAACCACCTCATTACTGATAAACAATTTGTTTTTCAGAGATTTATAAAACAATATAATGCCGAAACAAAAAAGGAGAGATGGCAGAGTGGTCGAATGCGCACGCTTGGAAAGCGTGTAAGGTGTCAAAGCCTTCGAGGGTTCGAATCCCTCTCTCTCCGCCATTAAAAATTATATGAATGTGAGTGTGAATCTGACTAATGAGGACTGTTTAAGGTAATAGGGCTTTCCGCATCTGGAGTTGGTATACTTATTTTAAATAGAGA
>LULI01000696.1_pt1 | contig 16797 bp, 17 predicted proteins | sample 728191 | NCBI WGS metagenome assembly LULI01 (sample SAMN03860293, study PRJNA289734) | marine metagenome | biome: seawater column; feature: ocean; material: water; isolation source: Red Sea water column Station 169 - depth 50m | place: Saudi Arabia: Red Sea | collected 2011-10-15 | depth 50 m | reverse complement strand
TCGAATTGTCATATTTCCCCATTAATACATTTGTATTTCCTATATCAACTAAAACCTTCATGATTAATAACTAAATGACAGTTCTCCTGAATTGAATTTCTTAAGCTCTCCATTCACTTTAATTAGAATCTCAAATGTATCGGTTATATCATCTAATATACCTTCAAATTCAATATTATTTTGTAAAAAACGAACCTGATCTCGCATTTTCCAGCAATTATATTTATATAACTCAATTAATTCTGAAATATTATCACTGTTAAGAATATTTAAGTAATTATTGATATTGGTGTCTAATGTTCCAAGTATATCTTTTGGCATAACCTCATTTTCAATTATAGATTTTATAGAGATAGTTTTATGATTATCTATATTTGGTGAATTTTTTAAATTAATACCAATTCCAATTATTGAAAAACTTGCACTTTCACTTAGTAAATTTTCTATTAATATTCCAGCTAATTTTGCATCATTATATAGTATGTCGTTTGGCCATTTAATTTTTAAAAGGGCATTATTGGGTAAAAGATTTTTAATTGCATCATATACCGACAAAGAAGTTATACATGAAATAAATGGTATCTTTCTGTGATCCAAGTTAATTGGCAAGACGTATGAGCCGTAAAAATTACCTACCTCTGAAACCCATTTATTATTATTTCTGCCTTTGCCTGAAGTTTGTCTATTAGCTATAATCCAAGTTGCTTTATTTATTTTGTCATTTTCAATTAATCTTTTAGCTTCTAAATTCGTGCTATCGATTACTTCATGAAAAATAACTTCTGATTGAATTTGATCTAACATTAAATAATTGATTGAATAGCATATTCAGAAATATTTATTACTGGCGATGGATAAATAAAGAAAATAATAATTAGTATTGATGAAGGATAATAAAGCAGATTAAGTGATTTGATACTTGATCCATCAAATTCTTCTTTAGGTTCATCAAAATACATTATCTTAACAATCCTTAAATAATAAAATGCACTAATAACACTTGCTATGACTCCAATAATTGCGAGAAACAACATTTCAGACTCAATAGCTGCAACGAAAATATAAAATTTACCAAAAAAGCCAGCTAAAGGAGGGATGCCAGCTAAAGAAAACATAATCAAGGCAATTAGCATGGTCCTTAAAGGATGATTTTTATGCATTCCAGATAAATCTGAAATATTTTCAAAATATCCATCGTTTCTTTTTAAAGACAGTAAAAAAGCAAAAACAGCAATATTCATAATTAAATAAATCATTAAGTATATTAACAATGACCTTAATCCCTCATCGGTGAAACAGGCCACACCTATTAAAGCATATCCAATATGACCTATTGAGCTATATGCCATTAGTCTTTTTAAATTAGTTTGAGCAATGGCAGCAAAGGCAGCGAGCATCATCGATGCGATTGATATGAAAAAAATAATTTGTTGCCAGTCAATATAAATCTCACCAAATGAATTGAATAAGAATCTAACAAGTAAACCCATTGCGGCAATTTTTGGAGCAAGGGCAAAGAATCCTGTAATCGGAGTTGGTGCTCCTTGATAAACGTCGGGCGTCCACATATGGAAAGGAACTGCTGACACTTTAAAAGCTAGTCCTGCCAATACAAAAACTATACCAATAATTAAACCCAGACTTTCGGGGTTAATATTTACAGCGATTAGATTAAAGTTTGTATTTCCTGAAAATCCATAAATATATGAAATTCCAAAGAGTAATAAGCCTGAGGAAAGAGCTCCGAGGATAAAATATTTAATTCCTGCTTCTGATGACAATAAGCTGTTTCTGTTCAAAGCCGCAAGAACATAAAGGCTTAATGATTGAAGCTCTAATCCTATAAACATTGCAAGCAAATCATTTGCTGAAACCATCACCATCATACCTATGGTTGAGAAAATTATTAAAATTGGAAATTCATAAATATTTATATTTAGGTCATCTTTACTTGATACAAACATAATCAATGAAGCAATGGAGCCGATTAGTATTATAACTTTTAGTACTAGTGAAAATTCATCTACGATAAAACTATTTAGAAAGGCTGACTGAAAGGGTTGATTTAAAATTAAGATAACTGTGACTAAAAGTGAAAATATAGCAAGTAAGTTAATAAGCTTTATATTTTTCAAAAACAAGCCAGTCACTAACAAAACTGTTGCAACTATAAATAAAAATAATTCGGGTAATATGTATACTAAACTTTGCATTTTAATCTAATTTCATTTTAATTTGATTTACAATTTTTTCTGTTGAAGGTTCAATTATATTTATGATTGGTTTCGGATATAAGCCTATGAATATTGTAAGGATAATTAAGGGAAGAAAAATAATTATCTCTCTTCTTGTTAAGTCAAACATTTCAGATAGATCATCTTTAATTAAAGCGCCAAATATTATTCTTCTATAAAGCCATAATGAATATGTGGCTGCCAATACAACACCTGTAGTCGCAAATATCGCAAAATATGTATTTACCGTAAATATTGAAAGGAGCACTAGAAACTCGCCAACAAAACCACTTGTTCCAGGCAAGCCAAGACTGGCTAATATAAAAATCATAAATGAAAATGAATAAAAAGGCATTTTACTAACTAAGCCTCCATATCTTGCAATTTCTCTTGTATGAAGACGATCGTATACTACGCCAACACACAAAAATAATGCCGCAGAAACAATGCCATGACTTATCATTTGAATTATGCCACCTTCTATTCCTTGTACAGTAAATGTAAATATTCCTAATGTTACAAATCCCATATGAGCAACTGATGAATAAGCAATTAGTTTCTTCATATCTTCTTGCACTAATGCAATTAGAGAAGTCACTATTATTGCTATGACACTAAGAGAAAATATAAATGGCGCAAAAAATTCTGATGCATCCGGAAAAAAACCAATAGAAAATCTTATAAAGCCATACCCAGCCATTTTTAATAGAACGCCCGCAAGTATAACTGATCCAGCTGTTGGTGCTTCTACGTGGGCATCTGGTAGCCAAGTGTGAAAAGGCCACATAGGTATCTTGACCATGAATGAAGTAAAAAATGCGATCCACAATATTAATTGTTCGTTTGCAGTAAAATTATACACCAAGAGTGTTTCAACATCAGTTGTGCCTGTAGAAATGAAAATATAAATTATTGCAAGTAGCATAAATACTGAGCCCGCAAGTGTATAAAGAAAAAATTTGAAAGTTGAATAAACTCTTCTTTCTCCACCCCATACCCCAATGATTAAGAACATTGGAATTAAACCTCCTTCAAAAAATAGATAAAATAAGACAAGATCAAGTGAGCAAAAAACCCCAATCATAAAAGTTTCTAAAGCTAAAAATGAGATTAAATATTCTTTTACAGAAAATTTAATGCTTTCATAGCTTGCAAGTATGCAAATAGGTACAAGCATTGTTGTCAGTATTACAAATAAAATTGAAACACCATCTATACCTAAATGATAACTGATACCACTTTCTATCCATGCGTATTTTTCTACAAATTGAAAATCTGGGTTATTTAAGTCAAATGAAAAAAGTAACGATAGTGATATAATAAAATTTAAAAAAGTGATCCATAAGGCGGTGTGTTTTAAATTTTGCGAGCTTTGGTCATCATTATTTCTTATCAATAACATAAAAAATATACCAACGACTGGTATAAAGATTAATATACTTAAGATTGGAATCTCACTCATTGTTTAAAACCTAAAAATTATAAAAGTAATAATGATTGAAAGACCAATTAAAATGGCAAAAGCATAATGGTAGATAAATCCAGATTGAACTTGCTTTGCTTTTATTGATATTCTGCTCACTAATGCAGCTATTCCGTTAGGTCCGTAACCGTCAATAATTAAACCATCAATAAACTTCCAAAAGATCCGGCCAATTGCCATAGCTGGTTTTACAAAAATAGAATTATACAACTCGTCGAAATACCATTTATTTAATAGAAAATTGTAAAGCGGCTTATTTAACTCAGCTATATTCTTAGCCATATCTGATTTTCGAATATACATGAACCAAGCGATAATAAATCCAACTATGCCTAAAATTGCAGGCAAATAATATATTAACAAAGGAATTGAATGGTGATCTACATGGTGGACGACAATGGAGCCATTCCAAAATACATCACTGTAATAACCGATAAAATAGCTTTTGAATAAAAAACCAAAAAACAAAGCTCCAATTGCTAAAATTATTAGAGGAATTAACATTACTGAGGAAGACTCATGAACTTTACTAAGGTCTTCTTCAGCCATTCTTGTTTTTCCATTGAAAACAAGAAACATAAGCCTCCATGAATAGAAAGATGTCATCACAACACCAACAGTAAGTAAGATATACGCATAGTCTGCGAAATTGGAATTAGATAAATAAGCTGTTTCTATGATTGCATCTTTTGAGTAATAGCCAGATGTGAATGGAAAACCCATAAGTGAAATTGTTCCAATTATCATCATTAATTGAGTTATTGGAACAAAATTACTTATACCTCCCATTTTCCTTATATCCTGTTCTTCATGAACGGCATGAATAACTGATCCAGCTCCTAAAAATAGAAGTGCTTTAAAAAATGCATGTGTAAATAAATGGAACATAGCTGCACCGTAAGCTCCAAGTCCAGCTGCAACAAACATGTAGCCTAATTGGCTACAAGTTGAATATGCAATAACACGCTTAATATCATTTTGAACCAGCCCAACGGTAGCTGCAAAGAATGCAGTACTTGCACCAATCAAAACTACAAAGTCCAGAGCAACAGGAGCCAAATCAAATAAAGGTGAACATCGTACAACAAGAAATACTCCAGCTGTAACCATTGTTGCCGCATGTATTAATGCAGATACTGGTGTTGGGCCTTCCATTGCATCAGGAAGCCATGTATGAAGAAATAATTGAGCTGACTTGCCCATAGCGCCAATAAATAAGAAAATACAAATTAAAGTCAAAGCATGTAGTTCAATACCTAAAAAATTAAAATTTACGTTCTTAAAAGATGAGACATTACTAAATACTGTCTGGTATTCGATGCTGCCAAAAACAATAAATATTGTAAAAATACCTAAAGCTAATCCAAAATCACCTATGCGACAAGCATCAACATAGCAAATGTGAATAATGATAAGTATCCCATAAAACGAGGCTTACTATCATCATGAGACATATAACCAATTGAATAAATATGAACTAACGCTGATACGCTTGTAATTACTACAAGCATTACTCTTGTAGCTGTATCTAGATAAATTGACCAATCGGCATTGAATGAACCAGAGGATATCCAGTTAAATAGTTTGATTGATACTACCGATGGGTCCCCAATATTATCAATAAAAATATAAAACGAAAATATTGCTGTAATAGTAATAAATAATGAAGTGATAATCTCTGCTGCTCGGTCAATAAATTTATTAGATTTAAAAAATGATAACGAACAAGAAATCAAGAACCCGATCAAGGGTAATAAAATTATACTATGCGCCATTCAACATTACCCCTTTAAGGCGTTAATTTTCTCAATCTCTATACTGCCAGCGTTTCTATTATAAATTACAAGTATAGCAAGTCCGATTGCAGCTTCAGCGGCAGCAACAGTAAGTACAAAAAGAGAGAATATTTGACCAGTTAGATCATTTAAAAAATATGAAAAAGCAATAAGATTTAAATTTACAGAGAGCAAAATGATTTCAATTGACATTAAAATGATAATCACATTTTTTCGGTTTAAAAAAATACCAATAACGCCAATTGCAAACAATAAAGCAGATAAAATTAAAAATTGATTTAATTCAATCATTAAATATCAACACCTTTTCCTGATTTTACATCTACTAAATTAATTTTGCCCTGTCGTTGTAGTTGTTCTGAAACAACTTGCCTCTTTACGCCTTCTCTTTCGCGGAGAGTTAATACAATAGAACCAATCATTGCAACTAACAGAATTACACCTGAAAGTTGGAAATATAGAATGTAGTCTGTGTACAAAACTGAGCCAATTGCTTCTGTATTAGACTTGCCAGTAAAATCTGAAAGAGGATTTGGTAACACTTGAATATTAGACAAGTCAAACTTTGTATTGATTAATACAATTATTAACTCTGCAATAAAAACTACACCAATCAAAATTCCTATCGGAATATATTGTAAAATATTATCCTTATTGATTGATGTTTTAAAATCTAACATCATTACAACAAATAAAAAAAGTACTGCAACAGCACCAACATAAACAATTATGAGTATCATTGCCAAAAATTCGGCGTGAAGAATAACGAATAAGCCGGCGGCATTCAAAAATGAAAGAATTAGGAACAATACTGAATGGACTGGGTTTTTAGTTGAAATAACCATCAATGAAGAAATTAAAATAACCCCTGAAAATAAATAGAATGTTAATAATTGAGCTGTCATTTATCTATATTTTGCATCGGCTTCTAAGTTCTCAGCGATAACTGTTTCCCACCTATCACCGTTTTCAAGCAATTTTTCTTTCGTATAATAAAGTTCTTTTCTCGTTTCAGTTGTAAATTCAAAATTTGGACCCTGTACAATTGCATCAACTGGACACGACTCCTCACATAAACCGCAGTAGATACATTTAACCATGTCAATATCATACCTAAGCGTTCTTCTTGTTCCATCATCGCGAGGTTGAGTTTCAATTGTTATCGCTTGAGCTGGACATACAGCCTCACACAATTTACATCCTATACACCTTTCCTCACCACTCGGATATCTTCTCAAAGCATGCTCACCTCTAAATCGAGGACTTAATTTGCCTTTTTCAAAAGGATAATTGATTGTTGCTTTTTTCCTAAAAAAATATTTTTGAGCTAAATAGAAAGCTTTTAAAAAATCTAGAAGAAGGAACGATTTAAAAAAATTAATTATTTTCATTACATTCCTGGAGCTAGATTAAAAAAGAACAATATCGAAGATGTTGCTACAACTGCAAACAGTGATAAGGGCAAGAAAACTTTCCAGCCAAGTCGCATTAGTTGGTCATATCGATACCTTGGAACAAATGCTTTAACCATTGCAAATAAGTAAAAAACGAAAGTTACTTTCAATAAAAACCAAACAAATCCAGGAACAGCATTTAATGGATAAATATCAATTGGCGGCAACCACCCCCCAAGAAATAGGATGGTAGTCATTGCGCACATTAATAAAATATTTATGTATTCTCCAAACATAAACAAAACGAATGGCATTCCTGAATACTCTGTTTGATATCCAGCTACTAACTCAGACTCTGCTTCAGGAAGATCAAATGGAGGTCTGTTCGTTTCTGCTAGTGCGGATATAAAAAAAACAATAAACATTGGAAATAAAGGTATGAAAAACCACATTGTCTTTTGAGCCATTACTATTTCAGTCAAGTTGAGTGAGCCTACACATAACAAAACAGTTATTATTACAAAACCTATGGAAACTTCGTAAGAAACCATTTGAGCTGCTGATCTAAGTGCGCCAAAAAAAGGATACTTACTGTTTGAAGACCATCCTGCCATCAGAATTCCATAGACTCCAAGAGAGCTAATTGCAAAAATGTATAAGATTCCAACATTTATATTAGCCAATACTACACCCGCCTGAACTGGTACAACTGCCCAGGCTGCAATTGATAGAGCAAGAGTAATAATGGGAGCAATTAGGAAAACTGTTTTGTCAGAGCCGTCGGGTAAAATAATTTCTTTAAAAATAAATTTTAATCCATCGGCAGGAACTTGGAACAAACCATACGGGCCAACTACATTTGGACCTCTTCTTTTTTGAACTGCTGCCCATATTTTTCTATCTGCATATAACGCCATTACAACACCCAGAAGTAAGGGAACAAAAATAAGTAGGCAATAAAGAATAATAGTCATTACTTCGATAAAGTACGTTTGAGCTAAGTTAATCATTATGAAGCCTTTTCCGTTACTGATGACCTTACTTCACTTCTAGCTCGGCTGCATTCGGCCATCGTACTAGAATGTCTTGTAATTGAGTCGTTTATATAAAAGTCTTCAATACTGGAACTTAAGTTTTTAATTTTAAAGTTAATTTCTTTTGGTTGAGCATAGTACGCCTCCTGATTGTCGTTTAAAACGACAATTCCATCAGGTGAAAAATTTGCGTCATCTGCTAATCCAATTAAATTATTTTTGTTTCTTTTAGTATAGGCCCACTTCTTTTGATTATAAGTGAGATCATTCCAAGCTTTTCCGATACTATTTGCGTATTGGTCCTCATAGGGCAACACAACGTTATTCTTCTTCTTAATATCATTAACAACTTTAAAGCCATAATGCTCTGTAAATTCTGACCATGTCTCAGGATAATTATATTTTCTCAGATACTCTCTCTGGCGATCATTTAGATCAGTCCAAGCTGTATTAAATATTTTTTTTGCCGAATTTTCTTCAAAGCTCTTAATGTTACCATTGATTGTATCATTCTTTTTTTCTTGGCTTGATCTTGTATCCTTATTAATGATTTCTATTTCTTCATTACCTTTATTATCAATAATTTTAACGAATCCATTGTTTTGATCATTAAAGTCCTCTTTAAGTTGAGGAAACTTGGCAAACATTTCATCTCTTACATCATACAATTCTAAAAACGACCATTTTAGTTCAAGGACTTCACTGAATTGATTAATAATTTTCCAATCTTCCCTGGCTTCACCTGGAGGAAAACTTGCTTTATTTGCGTATTGAACTCTCCCTTCAGTGTTTATAAAAATTGCATCTTTTTCAGTATATGCTGCTGCTGGCAATATAAAATCAGCGGCGTTTGCGCCTCTATCTCCATGTGTGCCCATATAAACTATTTTGCAATTGGAAAATTTTTCATAACTGATTTCATCAGCGCCAAATGAAATCACTAATTTGAATTTACCTTTTTCAGCGTCAGCGACCAAATCATCGACTGATTTATTTTTTTGTATAAGACCCATCTCAAGAATACCTGCTCTTGCAGCGGCAAGCTGTAATACATTAAATCCATTCCAATCTTCCTGAATGAGATTGAATTTATCTGTAAATGTTTCAAGCAGTGAGTAAATCTGCAATGAGTCATCACGATTTAACACGGACTGGCCAATAATAATCATTGGCTTTGAGGCATTTGTTAACTTTTTATAAAATGAGTTTTTTTCATTTAAAAGATCTATAAGGATATTTATATCATCACCCAAGTGATTGTATTTATATGTAAGATCCACATTTTTTCCAATCAGTGCAACTGGAATATTTGATGAAATAACTCTTTTCCTTATTCTTGAATTAATAATTGCAGCTTCTTCACGCGTGTTCGTTCCAATCATTAAAATGCAATCTGTTTCATCAATGCCTTTAATTTTAGAATTAAATAAGAACTGAGATCTATGGTTGAATGGAACTTTACATCCTTCCTGTCTTCCATCAACTGCCTTGATGCTTAGATCTTCCGATAATTTTTTTATTAAGTAGCTTGTTTCTAAATCAATAAAATCACCTACTAAAAACGCAATTTCGTCAGGATCTGAGTCCATAACAAGTTTTTTTAATTGAGAAAAAGTTTCTTCCCATGAAACTTGCTCTAATTTGTTATTCTTTTTTATGTAGGGCGTGTCTAGACGTTGATTTAAAAGTCCATCGCATGCATACCTTGTTTTATCTGATATCCACTCTTCATTAATATCTTCATTAAGCACAGGTAGTACTCTTTTCACTTTCCACCCGTAAGTATCAACTCTAATATTCGACCCTACCGCATCCATAACATCAATGGTCTCTGTCTTCTTTAATTCCCAAGGTCTGGCTTCAAATTGATATGGTTTCGATGTAAGTGCACCTACCGGACATAAATCAACGATATTAGCCGATAGCTCGGAGTCTAATGTCTTTTCTAAATAAGTTGTTATTTCCATATTTTCTCCGCGATTTACTGCGCCTAATTGATTTACTCCCGCTACTTCATCTGCAAATCGGATACACCTTGTGCAGTGAATACATCGAGTCATATAAGTTTTAATCAACGGGCCCATATGCTTTTCTTCAACTGCCCTTTTATTCTCTTCGAACCTTGAATTTTCAGGACCAAAAGCAATAGTTTGATCTTGTAGATCGCACTCACCGCCTTGATCACAAACTGGGCAATCTAGTGGGTGATTAATTAGCAAAAACTCCATTACACCTTCTCTCGCTTTTTTTACAGACTGAGTATTTGTATGAATTGACATGCCTTCGTTGATTGGCATCGCGCACGAAGCTACTGGTTTAGGTGAACCTTCCACATCAACAAGACACATTCTGCAATTACCTGCAATTGAAAGACGATCATGGTAGCAAAATCTTGGTATTTCAATTCCTGCCTCTTCACATGCCTGCAGTATCGTCATGCCATCAGATACTTCAATCTCGGACCCATTTATTTTTACTTTTGCCATTATGCAGCCTTAGTCTTTTTAAGTTGCTCTTCTATTTCATCTCTAAAATGCCTAAACAATCCTTGAATTGGCCATGCCGCCGCATCACCAAGTGCGCAAATTGTATGGCCTTCGATTTGCTTTGTCACATCAAGTAACTTATCAATATCATTTGAACTTGCATGACCGTTTCCAATCTTCTCCATCATTCTCCACATCCACCCTGTTCCTTCTCTACAAGGAGTGCATTGACCGCAACTTTCGTGTTTATAAAAGTGAGATAGCTTAGAGATAGCTTTGACGAGGTCGGTGCTTTTATCCATTACGATTACAGCGGCTGTGCCTAACCCACTTTTAACTGCAGACAGTGAATCGAAATCCATCAGGACAGTATCGCAAGTTGATTTTGGTATAAGTGGAACAGATGAGCCCCCAGGAATTACAGCTTTAAGATTATCCCATCCACCAGTTACACCTCCAGCATGCTTTTCTATAAGCTCCCTAAGAGGAATGCTCATTTCTTCCTCTATATTGCAAGGATTATTAACATGACCAGAAATACAAAAAACTTTTGTACCTGTATTTTTTGGTCGACCAAAAGATGAAAACCATTCTCCACCTCTTCTTAAAATTGTTGGAACAACAGCTATGGTTTCAACATTATTTACAGTAGTTGGAGATCCGTATAGACCTTTATTAGCTGGAAAAGGAGGTTTGAGTCTTGGTTGGCCCTTTTTTCCTTCCAAGCTTTCAAGTAGAGCTGTCTCCTCTCCACATATGTATGCTCCTGCGCCTCGATGTAAGAATATATCGAAATCCCAACCCGACTTAGCAGCATTTTTCCCAATTAACCCAGCGTCGTATGCTTCGTCAATCGCTTTTTGAAGAACAACAGCTTCATTGAAATATTCACCGCGAATATAAATGTAACAAGTATGAGCATTCATAGCAAAAGATGCTAACAAGCATCCTTCAATAAGCTTATGAGGCTCATTTCGTATCATATCTCTATCTTTGCAAGTGCCTGGTTCAGACTCATCTGCATTAACAACAAGGTAATTAGTAAGCTTTGAATCTTTAGGCATAAATGACCATTTTAATCCGGTAGGGAAACCTGCACCTCCTCTTCCCCTTAACTCAGATTTTTTCATCTCATCAATTATCCATTCTCTTCCTTTTTTAATAAGTTCTTTTGTATTATCCCAATCGCCTCTCGCCTGTGCATTTTTTAAATGAAAAGACTCATCGCCAAATAAATTAGTAAATATTTTATCTTTTTCTTTTAACATTAAGACACTGCCTTTGAACTTTTACGGCCACTTTGTGAACCTATACTCAGTGGCGATCCATCTATAAGAGATTGCAAAACGTTTTTCGTTGTATCGTAAGTCAAATCTTCATAATAATCGTCATTGATTTGAACAAGTGGAGCATTCACACAAGCACCAAGACACTCAACTTGCATCCATGAAAATAAACCATCACTTGAGACTGTATTTGGTTCAGGTGAGATAACTTCTTTACACGCTTTTATAACTTGATCTGAACCTCTTAACCAACAAGGTGTTGTTCCACAAACTTGTACTAAATATTTTCCATTGTATTTTGTGTAATACATTGAATAAAAAGTAACTACTTCCCAAGCCTTGATAAAAGGCATTTCTAAGTAATCCGCTACATACTCAACTATATCCCTGCTCAACCAGTTTTCATTTTGTCTTTGCGCTAAATCAAGCAAAGGCATGATTGCACTTTGCCTTCTATCAGTTGGATATTTAAGAAGAATTTCTTTTGCCCTAATTTCATTTTCCTTATTAAACACAAAGGTATTTTTTTGATTGCTCATCTATCAACCTCACCAAAAACTATTGCAATTGATCCAAGAATTGCAGGGACATCTGCTAGAAGATGGCCTTTTGAAAGCAAATCAAATGCTTGCAAGTGAGCAAATCCAGGGGCTCTAATTTTACATCTATAAGGTCTGCTGGTTCCATCGGAAATTAAATATACCCCAAATTCACCTTTAGGAGCTTCAACGGCTGAATAGATTTCTCCTTCAGGTACATGAAAGCCTTCAGTGAAAAATTTAAAATGGTGAATTATGGCTTCCATTGATTGTTTCATATCTTCCCTTTTGGGCGCTGCAATTTTGGAATCTCTGTTGATGACTTCTCCTTTAGGCATCTGATCAAGACATTGAAGCATGATTTTTGTACTTTCTCTCATTTCTTCAATCTGACATAGATAACGGTCATAACAATCACCGTTTTGACCAACTGGAACTTTGAATTCAAGTTTATCGTAACAATCATACGGTTGGGACTTTCTTAAATCCCATGGTACACCGCATGCTCTTAATATGAATCCACTAAAGCCACGATCAACGGCATCTTCCTTTGATACTTTGCCAATATTTACATTTCGTTGTTTAAATATTCTATTTTCAGTCAACATGCTTTCAATATCATCAGCTGCATGAAATCTAGATCCAGATACTTCTTCGTAAAAATCTAATAGCTTTTCTCTTTCGTCAAAACCCCATGTGATTGGTGTCATGGCTCCCACATCCATTGCTGTAGTGGTAACATTTAGTAGGTGGCTTAAGAGACGTCCAATTTCAGCAAATAAAACCCTAATATATTGTCCTCTCAACGGTACTTCTACATTAAGCAATTTTTCTATTGCTAATGCAAAGGCATGCTCCTGGTTCATAGGCGCGACATAATCCAGTCTGTCAAAATATGGTATAGCTTGAAGATAAGTTTTGTGTTCGATTAATTTTTCAGTACCTCTGTGTAAAAGCCCGATGTGCGGGTCAGCCCTTTCTACAATTTCTCCATCTAGATCAAGAATGAGTCTTAAAACTCCGTGTGCTGCAGGGTGTACTGGTCCAAAATTAACAGTTACAGTTTTATTATTACTCACTTTCTTTTGCTTCCTTATCTAAATACTTTGTTCCTTCCCAGGGACTTTGAATGTCAAAATTTCTAAAATCTTGTTGAAGCTTAACAGGCTCGTGAACTATTTTTTTATCAATTTCGTCATATCTGATTTCGACATTACCTGTTAATGGAAAATCTTTACGTAGAGGATATCCCTCAAAACCGTAATCAGTTAAAATTCTTCTCAAATCAGGATGATCTGTGAAAGTTATTCCATACATGTCAAATGCTTCTCTCTCAAACCAATTAGCTGCAGGAAAGATTGATGTTATGCTAGGCAAAGACTCCGCTTCACTTATCTGAGTTTTTACTCTTAACCTTAAATTGAACCCAAAACTGAGAAAATGATAAATAACCACAAATCTTTTTTCATTTTCCGGAAAATCCACTCCAGCAATGTCTGTAATTTGCTTAAATTCACAGCTTGGATCATTCTTAACAAAATCGATAACCTGTATTAGATTTACAGGGTCAACCGATAGTTGTAACTGCCCTAAGTTTACATCTATATCATTCAGTCTACAGTTCTTTTCAATGGCAGCTTTGGCCATTTCAATTTGCTCGCTCATTATCTTTTGATGTTGCCTTCTCTTCTTATTTTTTTCTGTAACTGCAATAATCCATAAAGCAGGCCTTCTGCTGTGGGTGGGCACCCTGGCACGTAAACATCAACAGGTATTATTCGATCGCAACCTCTAACAACAGAATATGAGTAGTGATAATACCCTCCACCATTCGCACAACTTCCCATGGAAATTACATATCGAGGTTCTGGCATCTGATCGTAAGCTTTTCTTAATGCCGCTGCCATTTTATTTGTCAAAGTACCTGCCACTATAAGAACGTCTGCATGTCTTGGTGATGCTCTTGGAGCTGCGCCAAAACGCTCAACGTCGTAGCGCGGTGTTCCAACATGCATCATCTCGACAGCACAACAAGCTAATCCAAATGTCATCCAATGCAGAGAGCCTGTTCGAGCCCAGTTAATAAGGTTATTGATACTGGTGACAACAAACCCCTTATCAGCATACAACTTCTTTAGTCTTTCTAGTTCTGGACTTGTCTCTTCAATATTTGTATTTATTGCCACTCCAATGCTCCTTTTTTCCACTCGTATATGAAACCAATTGTTAGAATAGCTAGAAAAACCATCATTGAAACAAAACCAAATAAGCCCAAGGTTCCAAATGTAACGGCCCAAGGAAATAGGAACGCGACTTCGAGGTCAAAAATAATAAAAAGTAATGTGACTAAATAAAAACGAACATCAAACTTCATTCTAGAGTCTCCAAACTGTTCAAATCCGCACTCATAGGCAGAATTCTTTTCAGGATCAGGGTTATTTACTGCAACTAAGAAATTTGCCAAAACAAATAGACAGCTAATCGCTAACGCAACAAACATAAAAATTAGTATTGGCAAATAATCAGCTATCGCTATGTCCATATTTTAGAATCGTATTAGTATCACCGAAAATATATATTCAAATCATTCGAAAACAATAGAAAATATGGGAAAAATTGTGTTTCCGACCGTTAGCGATTAATTTTTAAGGGAGTGAACCTAAATTTACAAAAAAACAGAGTGGAATTAAATTAACATATTTGAAAATATACAAAAAAATCGGAAATTTCCTAATTTTTCAACACTATTTGACCTTTGATCAGTGACTTTTAACATTAATTAAACTCTCAAAAAATTTAGTGAGTATCTGTATACACTTAATTTACTGGTAAATAGCCATATAATAGTTTTGAATTAGAATAATCAATAAAATTAGGAAATATGAATAGTAATTTCAAATTAATCGCAGATAACCTTCACTTTTCTGAAGGTCCAAGATGGAAAGATGGTAAACTTTGGTTTTCAGATTTTTACCATCATGCTGTGATGACCGCAGATGAGATGGGGAATGTTGAAAAAATAGTCGATGTACCTAATCAACCGTCTGGCCTGGGTTGGCTGCCAAATGGTGATCTCATTATTGTCTCTATGCTCGATAGAAAGCTACTAAAGTTTAAAGATGGCAATCTTACTGAGCATGCAGATATGTCAAAACTTACACCTTTTAGATGCAATGACATGGTAGTCGATAAAAACGGTAATGCTTTCGTTGGTAATTTTGGATCAATTCATCACGGAAAAGATATAAAGCCAACAGTACTTATAAAAGTAGACCCTAATGGAAATTCCTCAATTGCTGCTTCAAATTTAGACTTTCCAAATGGAACTGTAATTACGCCTGATGGTAAAAAACTAATTATTGGCGAAACCTATGCGGGTAGACTTACTGCATTTGATTTAGATACAGATGGAAATCTTTCTAATCGGAGAGTATGGGCTCATATGATGCCTAATTTATTTTATTACTCCACAAGAATAATGCGGTTATTAAAAATTACACCAAAAGAAGGTAAAGGTATTCCTTACCCTGTTCCTGATGGTATTTGCTTAGATGAAAAGATGGGGATCTGGATAGCATCTCCAACTACCTCAGAGGTTGTTAGATATACAGAAGGTGGGGAAATTACAAATAGAATTACAACTCCAAATAGAGCGTATGCATGTATGTTAGGAGGATCAGATGGCAAGAAATTATTTGTTTGTACGGCTGATGCGTCAGAACCAGAAGAAGCTAAAGCTGTGAAATCTGGAAAGATTTATTCGATTAATGTGGAGTACGCCAAAGCTGGGTATCCATAGTGAAATATAAAATCTTCGGTAAATCAGAATGGGGTTCTGATATAATTGAGTTCCTTTGCCACGAACTATCCATTGAATATGATTTTGTTGAGATTGGTGATAATTTTAAAAGTGATGAAGCCGTACTTAACGTAAATCCTCTTGGCAGAGTGCCAATGATTGAGACACCACATGGCGAATGTTTAATAGAAAGTTTGGCGATAGTTTATCATTTAACTGAAGGAAAAAGCCACTTGGTCCCTGATACTAAAAATGGAATGACTTATTTCCATCAAATTATGGCATTCATGTCTTCGTCAATTTATCCTGCAATATTACTATATTTTCATCCCGATCATTACGTTTCAAATGAAAATACTAATGACTTAATCAATAGATCTAAATCAATCATAGAAACCTACTTAAACTATTTAGAAAATAAAATAGGTGAATATATAGTTGGTACTTCAATATCAGCTGCAGACTTTTATTTGTTCACACTGCTTTTCTGGTTGGAGGAGGATCATTTTCTTGATAATTACCCAAAAATACAAAATTATTACAATAAAATGCTACAGAATCAGACAATAATGAAAGTTAGGAAAATACAAAATGAGAGAAAGACAGTTTAAAAAATTTTTTATTGTTTATGGGCATTACGATGATAATTCATTTAATGCAGCCATAAGAGATACCTTTATTGAAAGTGCAAAAAAAGCTGGTCATACAGTTGATATGGTCGATTTATATAAAGAGAAATTTGATCC
>LULI01000381.1_pt1 | contig 16904 bp, 7 predicted proteins | sample 728191 | NCBI WGS metagenome assembly LULI01 (sample SAMN03860293, study PRJNA289734) | marine metagenome | biome: seawater column; feature: ocean; material: water; isolation source: Red Sea water column Station 169 - depth 50m | place: Saudi Arabia: Red Sea | collected 2011-10-15 | depth 50 m | reverse complement strand
GTGCTAGATATGACCATAGAAGAAATGGAGACTTATGCCTTACAAAATAGACCAGAACTAATTGAAAATCACTATCAGGAAAGAATTTCACTTCAACAAGCAAAAGCAGGAATGGTTAGTTTACTGCCGGGTTTAAGTTTCAATGCAGCATTAACCTCAACTTCAAATGACTATGTTATGCAACAAACAAATAAACAGTTTGGCGCAACTATTGGAGCAAATCTTTTAAATGTATTCAATATTCCAAATATTAAAAAAGTAAGTGAAGTAAATACTGAAATTATCAAAGAACAAAGACTAGCTTTATCAATGACGGTACTTTCTCAAATTCATATTGCTAATATAGATTATAATGTAGCATTAGAAGAATTTGAAACAGCTCAAAGATATTTAGAAGTTTCAAAAAAAATTACTGAACAAGTAAAAAACGCTCAGATAATTGCAAGATTTGGCCAATTAGAATTAATTAGAGAACAAGCAAGTTTATTAGTTGCTGAATTAAGACACGACATTGCATTTACAAAGCTTCAGCATGCAATAGGACAGATTTATAGTTCAACTGGTATTGATGTTACTGAAGAAAATATGGAAAAATACGCCAAAAAAATGGATGTTAAAACATATGCATCTTTCATTAAAAATAATTTTGATAATAATGGAAAAAAATATTTAGCAAAAATTGCATTACCAATTGATAAACAAAATCCGTCTGCACAAAAAACAAGCGATAGAAATTTTAATGAATTTCAGTTTGATAAAAAAACTTTTGATTTGCAAGGCTATGGAAATACAAATTATAGCGCAAAATTAGAAGATAATTCTGAATTACCTACATGGATTAATTTTTTACCTACTCAAAGAAAATTTATTATAAACAATGAGCTGAAGGGTGACATTGAAGAAATTAACATTAAGGTCACAGCTAAAAATATTAATACATCAGTGGATGATACATTTACATTCATTGTAGATCCTGAAATTAGAAGAATAAGATTAGCAAAACCACAAATGATGAAAGATATATTGGTAGCAGCTAAATTAGAAAAATGGAATGAAATAGAACTCTTAAAATTACGATCTGCAAAATTAGAAAAGTTAAGAAAAATTAAAGAGGCTAAAAAATTAGAGGCTGAGAGGTTAGCAAAGATAGAAGAAGCTAAAAGATTAGAAGCTGAAAGACTTGCAAAAATTGAGGCAGAAAGATTAGCTAAAATCGAAGAGGAGAAAAGATTGGAAGCTGAGAGATTAGCTAAAATTGAAGAAGAAAAAAGATTAGAAGCTGAAAGACTTGCAAAAATTGAAGCTGAAAGATTAGCTAAAATTGAAGAAGAAAAAAGATTTCAATTCTCTAATGAGTTAAATGAAATTAATAATTCTTTTAATCAAAATTCAATTTTGAATAACGAAACATTCCATCTTCCAAAAAAGATAGATAAAAAAAATCAACAATTTAGTAAAAAATAATTTTTATTCCTATGCCAAAAAAAAAATTCTTCATAGAGGCACTGGAACAAAGAATTATGCTCGATGGAGCAGGGGCATCTACATTTTTAGATATAGTTGACGAGAGCAATAAAGAAAAATTATCAACAAAAAATGCAAAAGAAATAGCTAAATTTAAAGAAGTAAAGACGTCTGATACTAATGATTTGCCCTTTATAAATATAACAAGGGACAAAGGTCGAAAAAAACAGATTGTATTTATTGATACTCAAATCACAGATTACGAGAGTTTAACAAGCTCATTTGATAAAAATACAAAAGTTGTTTTAATCAACGGAAATGAAGATGGGTTTAAGAAAATTGAGCAAACCTTAGAAGGTGAAAAAAATTATTCTGCCATTCATATAATTGGTCACGGTAGTGCTGGGCAGATATTATTTGGTAATGCACTTCTTTCAAATGAAAATATAGATAATTATAATTCAACCTTAAAAAATATTGGTCAAACCTTAACATCAAATGGGGATATTTTATTCTATGGTTGTAACGTTGCAGCCAATGAAAAAGGTGAGAATTTAATTAAAAGAATTTCAAAAATTACTAAAGCAGATATTGCAGCATCAGATGATATTACTGGTAATGGTGGAGACTGGGTATTAGAGAAAAAAATCGGAATAATTGAAACAAAAAATGTTCAAGCACTAGAATATAATCACTCACTTGGAACTGCTGATGCTTACGGTATTGCATCAATTGATACAAGCACAACTGAAGAAAATCATTCAGCAACAAATTTTAAAGCTCAGTCAGGCTCAGGTAATAATAATGGTCAACAAAGTAGTTCAAATAAATTTATTATAACTCAAGAAAGATCTGTAGTGACATCTGGTTCTTCGTGATAGAGGTCAAGTTACTTTTGAACATGAAATTTTAGGAGTTTTTACTGAGTGGGATAATACAATTTTTATGTCTGGTATTTCTAAAAGTGGTGCCACTTATCCGGATAGCAGTGGTACAAAGGTAAGCAAAAGAACACTGGAGTGGTACAACGGGGCACCATCTAGTTATGTTGGACCTGGTATTGCAGGGTCAAAAGATTATTTTATAATTTCAAACTCTAATAAAACAATTAGTGTAGGTGCTGACAATGGTCTTCATGGAGATTTTCTAAGAATAATTACAAGAGCCAGTCCACCATCGGCAGTTGCTGATACAGGTTACGTTAATGAAGGAGATACACTAAGTGTTTCAAATTCGGCATCAGCAGTTTCTGGAACATCAAATGGAAGTCATAGTGGAGATATAAGTGACAACGATACAGATCAAGTAACTCAAGCTGGTAGTACAGTTTCAACTAATCATACTTTAACCATAACATCATACTCGCACACCAGTGCAACTAATACATCAGGCGGAAGTGCATCATCGGGGAATGGTAATTCTGGTACAGCAGGATCAAATTCAGTTGTTGGTTATTATGGTACTTTAGATTTAGAGGCTAACGGAAGTTATACTTATACAGCAAGCAATGATATTACTGGCTTAGATAGTGGAGAAACTGTTACTGATGTCTTTACTTATACAGTAGGGGATGGAGTAACGACAGATACTGCAACAATAACTATTACTATTATAGGACAATCCGACAATAATGCTCCTACTGCTTCAAACTCAACGGTATATATAAATGAAAACAACCAAGTATCTTCAGCAGGAGATAGAACTCCAGCAAATATTACAAAAATCTTTGCTGCTGGAGACTTTAATTATTCAGACGCTGATAGTGATAGTTTATCTAAAGTTAAAATTACAACGTTAGAAAGTGCTGGAGCCCTAGAACATTACAATGGCTCGTCATGGGTTGATGTTACATTAAACCAAGAAATTTCAGCATCAGATATTGGAAACAATTATTTAAGATTTACGCCAGCTGCAAACTCAGAAAGTAATGTAACCTTTGGCTTTAAAGTAAATGATGGAACTGTTTATAGTTCATCAGCTTATACAATGACAATTTCAGTCAACGCTGCTCCAAATGTTACAGATACTACTGTTGGTTCAACAGTAGCCGCTGGTAACAATAGTACAGGGGATGTTCACGATGGTGTTGCTGATAGTGATGATGCTGATAGTGTTTTAGTTGTTACTGGTGTTGCTTCAGGAAATGAGAGTTCAAATAATTCAATTATAACAAATAATACAGGAGTTGGATCTGCAATTGCTGGAACGTATGGTACATTAACTATTGCCGCAGATGGAACATATACTTATGCAGCAAGCTCAACAAATAATATTACTTATGGTAGTACTGCTACTGATACTTTTACATATACAACTCGTGACAATGAAACTAACTCAGGTTCATTTGCTTACGATGTAGGTACTATCACTTTTACAGTAGCAAGCTCAATTGTTCTTGTAAATGACACTGACAGTGTAAATGAAAATGAAACTGTTACTAAAACAGGTGCTCAAGCTGATGTATTAGATGATGATGCAGCTGACACAAGCGGTTTAAGCGTAACACATATAAAAGTAACTGGTGGATCAAATTCAACTGTAAGCTCTGGGACAACTTATTTAGATGGAACATCAGTAACTGGAACTTATGGTACTTTAACTATTGGTGCGGATGGTTCATATACTTACATAGCAAACACATCTAATGCCGAAGCTTTGGCAGCTGGTGGTGATCCTGTAACGGATAGTTTTACTTATACTGCTGATGGAGCTACAGCCACTTTAATAATAACAGTTACAGGAGTTAATGATGCACCGGTAGCACAAAATGATGAAGGTGTAATTGTTGAAGATGGTACATTAACAGTCAGTAATGGTAATAATGCAAATGTTACAGGAAGTTATGATGCTACAGGAGAACACTCTGGAGATGTAATTGATACAAGCTCAAGTTCTCATAAAGATAGTGATGTAGACACTGGTGCTTCATTAACAGTATCTGCCATTAGTACATTAAGTGGAACTACTGGTTCAATTGGTTCAGCTTTAACAGGAACTTATGGTGAATTAACAATTGCAGCAAACGGAAGTTATTCTTATGTTGCAAATCAAGCTGCGGCTGATGCCTTAGATGCAGCTGATCAAGTAACAGATGTTTTTAACTACACACTTTCAGATGGAACAGCTACTGATATTGGACTTATTACAATTACAATAATCGGTATTAATGATGATCCAACAGCAGTTAATGATACAGGTTATATAAAAGAAGGTGGAACTTTAACTGTTGCAAATAGTGGTTCAGCTGTTTCTGGTACAAGTACTGGAAGTAATTCAGGAGATATAACAGACAATGATACTGACTTAGATGATAGCTCTACCGCAACAATTACACTCATTCAACATAGTGGAGCAGGTTCAGCAACTTCAGTAGCTGATGTTACATATACCAATGGATCTGCAACTTCAGTTTCGGGTACATATGGTACTTTAACTATTGGTTCAGATGGAAGTTATAAATATGTTGCAAATTCAAATATAACGAGCCTTGATGCAGGAGACTCTAATGTAACAGATGTATTTACTTATACAGTTTCAGATGGAACTGCAACTGACACAGCAACACTTACAATTACGGTTATTCCAAGCCAAGATGTAACTGCAAGAAATGACACTGGTACAATAAACGAAGATGGAACATTAACTGTTTCAAATGGTGGTAATGCTACAAGCGTTACTGGAGTTTCTCAAGATACTGGTTCTCCATATACTATTGATGAAGGCACAGTACGTTCTGTAGCATTTAATCATGATGGAACTAAAATGTTTGTTCTTCATCATCACGATAACCCAAAAATCTCTGTACACGCTTTAACAACTGCTTTTGATATAAATACCGCTTCTCAAAGTAGTACAACAGACATTTCTTCTTACGCAGGTAATCCACGTGGTATAAGATTTAATGATGATGGTTCTAAACTTTATATAAGTAATGGCTCAGGAAGTAATAAAAAGATTCATGAATTTGCTTTATCTACAGCCTATGATGTTTCCTCATTACCAACACCTACTTCAACTGTAATTAGCGGTCAAGACGGCAACCCTAGAGGTTTTGCTTTTAATACTGATGGAACTAAAATGTTTTTACTTGGAGATATTAATGATGCTGTTTATGAATATTCTCTATCAACCGCTTTTGATACCTCAACAATATCATACACAAGTAGAAGTTTAGATTTTAGTGCAAAAGAAGCTACACCAAGGGGAATTTCATTTAACGCAACAGGCACAAAATTGTTTATCACAGGTCAGGCTAGTGATAAAATTTTAGAATACGATCTTAGTACTGGTTTTAACTTATCTACAGCAACATTTAAGGGTGAATTTGATGTGAGTAGCTATGCAGATAGCTCAACTGATATTATATTTAATAATGATGGAACCAAAGCATTTTTATCTCGAGCATCAAATAACGGAGTTTTATCTTTTTCACTTTCAAGTCCATATAGTTTTGTTGATATAACAGGAGAAAATACTGGTGACGTGATTGATACTAGTTCAACTAGTAATTACGATACAGACCCTGATAGTGATACATTGACAGTTACAGCAATCAGAAAAGGGTCAACTGAGGGTTCAGGTGCCTCGGAGTCAGTTGGTTCAGCTATAGATGGTACGTATGGTCAGTTAACAATTCAAGCCAATGGCTCTTATACTTATGTTGCAAATAAAACAGCTGCTGATCAATTAGATGCTGGTGATATTGTGACAGATTCATTTAACTACACAGTTTCAGATGGACAGGGTGAAACTGATATTGCGGTTTTAGAAATTACAGTTATTGGAATAAATGACGCTCCAGTTGGAGTTAATGATACAGATGCTGTTAATGAAAATGCAACAATAACTGAAAGTTCTGGTTCGGAATTATTAGTGGCAGATGATACGGACGTGGACGCTAGTTCTTCTTTAACAGTTACACAAATTAAAGTCACTGTTGGTGGAACTAATTCTGCTGTAAATCCAGGAACAACTCATGCAAATGGAACTTCTATAACTGGAACTTATGGTACTTTAGTGGTTGGAGCCAATGGTGCTTATACTTACACAGCTAATACAGCCGCAGCAGAAGCGTTAGATGCAAGTGATGTAGTAACAGATAACTTTACTTATACAGTTTCAGATGGAACTGCTACAAGTACAGCGACTTTAATAATAACAGTTACTGGAGTTAATGATGCACCAGTTGCAGTGGCAGATACAGACGCTGTATTAGTAACTGCCACAGTAACTGATACTACTAATGGCGCAGGTACAGTAATTTCAGATGACACTGATGCAGACGCTGATTCTTCTTTAACAGTAACACATATTCAACATAGCGGTGCAGGAAGCGCATCAGCCATATCTTCTGGAACAACACGCGCAAATGGAACTTCAAGTACAGGGACTTATGGTACATTAACTATTGGTGCTAATGGTACATATTCTTATGTTGCTGGATCAAGCGCTGGAACAGATGTATTCACCTATACAGTTTCAGATGGAACAGCTTCCACAACAACTACATTAACTATTACTGTCAGCGATGATAACAATGCCCCAGTAGCTGTAAATGATACCGATAGTGTTAATGAGGATGCAACAGTTAGCCAAACTTCTGGATCAGGACTTTTAGTTGCTGATGATACAGATGCAGATGGTGATACTTTAACAGTTTCACATATAACTGCTACAGGTGGAACTAATAGTACTGTAGCTGACAGTAGTACTTCAGCAAGTAATGGTACTACAGTAACTGGAACATATGGTACTTTAACTGTAGGCGCAGATGGATCTTATACTTATACAGCTGACCAATCAGCAGCTGATGCTTTGGACGCAGGTGAAACTGCACCAGATAGTTTTACTTACACGATTTCAGATGGAAAAGGTGGAACAGCTACAGCAACATTAATTATTACAGTAACAGGAACAAATGATACACCAGTTGCAACCAACGATACAGGCTCTGTAAATGAAGATGCAACACTAACGGTTTCTTCAGCTGGAAGTGGAGTTATACAAGATAATGATACAGATGCAGATGGTGATGATACTGCTGCATCATTAGTTATTACTCAAATCAAACCATATAGTGGCTCAAACTCAAGTGTTACATCAGGTACAACTCATTCAAATGGAACTTCAGTAACAGGAACTTATGGAACATTAACTATAGGAGCTGATGGAACTTATACCTATACTGCTGATCAATCAGCTGCAGATGATTTAGATGCGAGTGATACAGTTACTGATGTATTTACATACACAGTGACAGATACAACAGGTGCAACAACTACAGCAGATATCACAATTACTGTAACAGGGGTTAATGATGCTCCAACTGCATCTGATAACACTGTTACAACTCTAGAAGATACAAATCACGTATTTTCAACAAGCGAGTTTAACTTTAGTGATGTGGATGATGACGGAGCCTTGAACAAAATTAAAATTACATCATTAGAGGATAATGGAGCTTTGCAATATTATAATGGTTCTGCTTGGGTAGATGTAACTTTAAACCAAGAAATTACTGCAACAGATATTAGTAATAACAAATTAAGATTTGTGCCAGATGCAAATGAAAATGGTACTTCATATACTTCATTTGGATTTCAGGTAAGCGATGGCACTGCTTATAGCTCATCTTCAAATACAATGACGGTAAATGTAACTCCAGTAAATGATGCACCAGTTGGAGTTAATGATACAGATGCTGTGGTAGAAGATGCAACAGTTAGCCAAACTTCTGGATCAGGACTTTTAGTTGCAGATGATACAGATGTAGATGGAGACACTTTAACAGTTACACAAATTTCAGTCACTGACAGTGGATCTAATTCTGCTGTATCCAGCGGCACAGATAGTACAAACGGAACTTCAATTACAGGTACTTATGGTACTTTAGTTGTAGGTGCAGATGGGACATACACATATGTGGCAGATCAAGCTGCAGCTGATGCTTTAGATGCAAGTGAAACAGCAACAGATAGTTTTACTTACACAGTATCAGATGGAAATGGTGGAACAGCTACAGCAACATTAATTATTACAGTTACAGGTGCAAATGATGATCCAGTTGCAACTGATGATACTGGTTCGGTTAATGAAGATGCAACACTAACAGTTTCTGATGCTGCAAATGGTGTAATTCAAAATAATGACACAGATGCAGATGGTGATGATACAGTAAGTTCTTTAGAAATAACTCAAATTGCAGTAACAGGAGGATCTAATTCAAGTGTAACTTCTGGAACAAATCAATCAAACGGAACTTCAGTAACAGGAACTTATGGAACATTAACAATAGGAGCTGATGGAACTTATACTTATGTTGCAGACCAAAGTGCAGCTGATGATTTAGCAACTGGAGAAACAGCACCAGATAGTTTTACTTATACAGTTTCAGATGGAAACGGTGGTACAGATACCGCAACAATTGTTATTACAGTTACAGGAACCAATGATGCTCCAACTGCAGCAGATAAAACAATTTATATAAATGAAAATAATAACGATGGAACCCATGGCGCAAGAACAAGCTTAAACATAACTTATAGATTTTCAGATAGTGGGTCAGAATTTAATTTTTCAGATGTTGATGATAGTGATACTTTGAGTAAAATTAAAATTATATCTGTACCAACTTATGGAACTTTAACAAAAGTTGGTAATGGAAATACAATAACTGCCAATACTACTATCACTAATTTTGATAATATTAAGTATACCCCTAACGCAAATTCTGAAAATGATGATACTTTTACTTTTAAAGTTCATGATGGAACTGTCTTTAGTTCAGCCACTTATACAATGAATATATCAGTTAACGCAGCACCTGTTGCAGTTAATGATACAGATACTATTACTGCAGGAGCTTCTGCAGCAACTGGCAGTGTAACAACCAATGATACTGATAGTGATGATAGTACATCTGATTTGAAAGTTCGAGGAGTTGGTACTGGTGCTGAAGGTTCATCACTAGCTAATCAAAACGTTGGTTCAGCTATATCTGGAACTTACGGAACATTTACTTTAAATCAAGATGGATCTTATTCTTATGATGTAACAGGAAATGCTGCAACTATTGCACTTGCTGACGGAGCGACTGCTACTGATACATTTTCTTATAAAGTAAGAGATGATGAAACAAATGCAGGAAGCAAAGCAATAGATATTGGCACCATTACGTTTACTATTACTGGAATTAATGAAGGTCCAACAGCTGTTAATGATACTATTACTATTTCTACAGGAGTAGGTTCTGCAACAGTTACAAATGGTAGTGCAGATGATCTAGATGGAAATGATAGTGATGGTGACGGAGATTCTCTCACTATTACAAATTTTGCAGCAGGATCTACGGAAGGAAGTGGTACTACTTTTACAGCGGGCAGTGAAATCACAGGAACATACGGTACATTAACATTAAATGCAGATGGAAGTTATTCATATACAATAAGTAGTACACTAACAGATGATGAATCAAAAAATGCTGGTTCAGACCCTGTCTATGATAATTTTTGGTACACTATCAGTGATGGAAATTCTACAGATACAGCAGTTTTACAAATTAAAATTATATTTCCAGCAGTAACAGGTGGTGGTAACGAAAACATTACTGATCCTACACCTGATGGAGATGATGATACAGAAACAGAAACTGAGTCAGATAACAAAGGTAAGAAAAATAAGGAAGAGAGAAGAGAAAAAAGACAAAGAAGATCTGAAAAAATTGATACACCAGAACTTGAGTTGCCTCCTTCAAGTCAAAGAGATGGAGCTGAATTTAACCAGGGATTGAGATTAGTTGATCTTGTTGCAGAATCTGAGTCAATTTCTACAGGTGATGACTCAGCAGTTATTGAAAATTTAAAAGCTAAGTACACTAAAGATGGTATGAAAGTAAAATTTAAAGTTTTCAACGATGATGGAAAAGAAATGAATAAATATTATGGAGAAATGAAAGATGGATCAGTTCTCCCTAATTGGATTAAAGTTGATCCTAAAACAGGAAAAACAACTACTAATATTCCTAAGGGAATGGGTAAAGTCGAATTTAAAATTATTGCATTAGATGCAGATAACAATCAAAAAAAGGTTACAGTTGTAATTGATCCAAAAAAACTTGCACAAGATAAAGATGTTTTCAAAAAAATAAAGAAAGCGAAGAAAACTAAAGTAAATGTAGATACAAGTGGAACTGTTCAATTACAATCAACTAATGAGGCAGGTTCTATTGATAAAACAACAACAAATGTTCTAAACAATAATAAATTAACAGAATTTATAGACATAGCACCTAGCGAGATATTAAATGTAGAAACTCAAATAATTGATAATAAATATTACTTGGAATTACCAATTGTAAAAGTACAAAACTCTGAGGAATTTGAGATTGTTCAAGAAGATGGTCAAAAACTTCCAGAGTGGATAAAAATTGATCCGTTTACTGGACAAATAATAGCGGAGCCACCAAGTGATGTTGAAAATATTAAATTAAAAATAATATCAGAAAATGAAGGTGGTGAAGTTGTAATTAAAGAAGTTCAATTAGACTTTAACAATCAAAACGATAATACTGAAAAATTAACTGATCCTGAAACTACGTTTGAGCCACTAAATACTCAGCTTGCAAAAGCACAAGTTAACTTTGATGATTATGGCGATAAGTTGCTAAGAAGTTTGTAGTATTGTAATCTAAAATTTGAAATATTTTAATATCCTATGAAGAAAGTTTTAATAACAATTATTATATTTTTGTCACCTATGTTTGCTTTAGCAGAGGATAGGATGGCAAGAGCTTTAGTATCAGCTACAGAAAAAGTTTCAATTTCAAGTGAAATATCAGCAAGAGTTGAAAAGATAAATTTTTTATTAGGGGATGCTTTTAAAAAAGGAGATATCCTAATTAGCTTTGATTGTGAATTATATAAAGCTCAGAATGAAGTTATTAAAGCAAATTATGAAACTGCAAAAATTCAATTAGAAAACGATAAGCAATTATTAGAAATGAGATCAATTGGTAAACTTCAATATCAATTATCAGTATCAGCGATGAATAAATCTAAAGCTGAATTAAAAATTTCTACTTTGAATGTTAAAAGATGCAAAGTAATCGCACCTTACGATGGAAAAGTGATGGATGTTTACACAAGTATTTTTTCTACAATTCAAGAAAGACAAGTTTTGATGGATATAGTTGGCGACGGCTTATTGGAAGCTGAAATAATAGTGCCAAGCACATGGCTAAAATGGTTAAAAACTGGTCACAACGTAGAAATTCAAATAGATGAAACTGGTGATAATTTAAAAGCCAAAATAATTAGTTTAGGAGCAGCAGTTGATGCTGTTAGCCAAACAATTAAACTAAAAGCTAGGTTTAATGAAAAATATGGTGGTTTAATACCTGGTATGAGTGGGACAGTTAAATTTTGAGCGAAGATAAAAATATTAAAATTGCAAAGCTAATTGGTTTAGAAAAAAAAACCCGTGAAGCAAAAACTGAAGATGAATTAAATTTTGTCATAGTTAATGAAACAAGACAATTAGTAGATTATATAAGTTCATTTCTTTTATTAAAATCATCAAGTAATAATTTCAGCGTAAAAGCAACTTCAGATTTAGCGACAGTTGATAGAACTTCCCCTTTGATAAGTTACTTAGAAAAAATCATAAATCACAAAGATCATAGGGACACCAAAGATATACAAACCATCGATATTGAAAAAACATCAAAATCTTTAAAAATTAAAAAACCTAAGAACATTCCAGGTTTTATTTTACAAGTTCCATTATTTTCTGCCCAACAGGGATTTCAAGGTTTTTTAATTTTATCTAAAAATCAGACTTTCAATGAGAATGAAATTGATCTTTTAACTCATTTAGCGAATACTTTTGGACATGCTCAGAATACTTTTAAATCAGGCTCCTCTGTTAATCAATTTTTTAAAAAAAATTTAGGAAGTAAACTTTTTTGGTCTACCCTTATTCTGTTTATCATAATTTCAATTGTACCAATTAAAATGTCTAGTACTGCCCCAGTTGACGTGGTGCCTTCTAATCCAAAATTAGTTACAGCTCCATTTGATGGAGTTGTAAAAAATATAACTATTAATAATAATGACAAAGTAAGTGCAGGTGATTTAGTTGTTTTACTCGAGGATTTAGACTTAAATAATGAATATAATCTAGCCCAACAATCATTACAAATTGCAGAAAAAGAACTTCTGCGAAGCCGCCAATCGTCCTTTTCTGATACAAAAGAAAAAGCAAGAATTGCTGAATTAGCTGCTCAGGTTGATTTAAAAAAAGCTGAATTAAATTCAGTAACAAAAAGATTAAAGAATTCAAAAATTTACTCAACACAAAATGGAATAGCTATTGTTGACAGAAAATCTGAGTGGCAGGGAAGACCAGTTTCTGTGGGTGAAAAAATAATAACTATTGCAAATCAAAATGAAATCGAATTTTTAATATGGTTACCAGTTAAAGACTCTTTAGTGATCCAAAAAAATAGTTTGGTAAAAGTTTTTTTGGATATAAATCCAATGAAATCTTTGGAGGGAAAATTATTAAGAGCATCTTATCAACCCTCGTTGTCTCCTGAAGGAATATTATCATATAAATTGACAGCAAGTTATGAAGGAGATGCAAATAAATTACCTCGTATTGGTTTAAGAGGAACAGCTAAAGTATACGGCTCAGAAGTATCTGTATTTTATTATTTATTCAGAAAACCAATAACATTTATGAGGCAGTTAATTGGAATATGATAATCCCGCATTTAAGACAAGATTTAGAAATTTTACGTGGTAACAGCAGAGAAGATGGTTCACCCGCATGGCTTCTTTATGATGCTATTCGAAACAAATATTTTACCTTGGGGATCACTGCTTTTCGTTTGATTAAAAATTGGACTGGAGGAGTAGAATTAAAAGATTTTGAAAAGAAAATAAATTCTGAAGGCATAGAGACAAATATTGATGAGATAAAAAGCTTCGTAAATTTTCTACAATTAAATAATTTAATTGTTCAACCACTTGGTCAAGGAGTTAATTTACTTTCTCAACAAAAAAATAGTCTTAAAAAACATTGGTTGCTAAATTTAATTCATAGCTATTTATTCTTTAAGATACCATTATTTAAACCAGATGAATTTTTAAAAAACATTTATGTATTTTTTTACTTTCAATGGTTTGTTACTTTATCTTGTCACTTTAATTTTTGTAAAATGCTTACATGAGTTAGGACATGCATTTGTTGCAAAACACTTTGGCTGTCGAGTATCAGCTATTGGAATAGCGTTTTTAGTATTCTTTCCATTTTTATACACCGATACAACAGATGCTTGGCGACTAAGAAATCATAAGGAAAGGCTCCTAATCAATTTTGCAGGTATTTTAACAGAATTACATCTTGCTTTAATTGCAACTTTTGCTTGGGCAGTATTACCAGATGGTGGTCTTAAAAGTGTAGCCTTTTTTATAGCAACTACAAGCTGGATTTCCTCATTGGTGATTAACGTTAGTCCGTTTATGAGATTTGATGGATATTATGTTTTTGCTGATTGGTTAAAAGCTGAAAATTTACAACCAAGGTCATTTGCATTAGCAAGATGGCAAGTAAGAGAAACCTTATTTGGACTGAACCATAGTCCTCCAGAGGAATTAAACCCATCTAGAAGATGGCTATTTATAATCTACGCATGGTCAACTTGGATTTATCGATTTTTCTTATTTATTGGAATTGCTTTGTTGGTTTACCATTTTGCTTTTAAAGTTTTAGGTATTATTTTATTTGTGATTGAAATTTATTGGTTCATTATGGCACCAATAGTAAGAGAAATGAAACAATGGTTACTTCTTAAAAAAGATATCAAATTTAATATAAAAACTTTCAGATTACTTTTATTTTTAATTACTTTATCTTTGCTTTTATTTGCTCCATGGAAATCATCATTAAAAATACCGGCTGTTTTTATTTCTGAACAATATTCTAAAATGATGAAGTTAAAGAAGGTCAATCTATTATAGAATTTTATTCTCCTAAATTAGAGGATCAAATTAATTCTACTAGAACTAAGTTAGAATTGATTAAAACAAAACTAAATCGATTAAGTGATAGTGCTGGAAATATGGATCAATACATAACTCTTCAACAAAGGCTTATTTCTGTAAATAGCGAATTGAGTGGTTTGCTAAAAATACAAGATAAGATGATATTAAAATCACACATTGATGGATCGATCAAAGATCTAGATAATTTATCAAATGGTATATGGGTAAATAATAGAAATGAATTGTTTGGAATAGTCAAATACGGAACAGGACAGGTAAAAGGATTTATAAAAGAAAATCAAATTGACCGTTTTAAATTGAACAATGCAGCGGTATTTATTCCGAGTGATGGAACTCATGAAAAAATTAATTTAATTTCTAAATCATTAGATTATTCCGCAGTGAACGCTTTGCCTTACCTTTCGTTATCATCAACATATAACGGACCTATTGCAGTAAGAAATGATATAGAATCAGAATATGAAAATAGACCAGAGACAGCATATTATTCAGCTGACTTTAAAATAGTATCAAAGACTAATATTGAATTTGAGTTACCAGGATATGTCCATATTGATGGATACAGATATAGCCCATTCATTAAATTTTTTAGAAATATATTTTCACTACTTATTAGAGAGAGTGGTTTCTAATTTTTTTTTATACTTTGAAAAGCTTTTAAAGCTGCAGCTCTTGCTTCTTCATGAATAACAATTGGCTTTGGATAATCTTTTCCTATTATAGTTTTAATTCCCTCTTGATATTTTAAATCTAATTCCCAAGGTTTGTGAATAAATTTTGATGGTACTCTTTCTAGTTCAGGGACCCATTTTTTTACATACTCTCCTTGTTTATCAAATTTTTCACCCTGCAGAATAGGGTTGAAAATTCTGAAGTATGGAGCTGCATCAGCACCACATCCAGCTACCCATTGCCATTGAGCAACATTATTTGCTTCATTAAAATCTAAGAGACAATTTCTGAAATATTTTTCTCCCTCTTTCCAATTAATTCTTAAGTGTTTAACTAAAAAAGATCCAACAACCATTCTAATTCTGTTGTGCATCCAGCCTGTTTCATATAATTCTCTCATTCCAGCATCAACAATTGGATAGCCAGTCATTCCTTTCTTCCATGCATTTAAAAATTTAATGTTGTTTACCCATGGAAAATTATCAAATTCTTTTCTTAAGTTTCCTCTTAACATTTGAGGAAAATAATTTATTAGACTGTGCGAAAACTCTCTCCAACCAATTTAATTAGTATATTTTTTTACACTAACATTTTTTGATTTTAATCTTTTACATTTTTCCCAAATATCACCAACATTTATTTGTCCATTTCTTATGTATGGAGAAAGCTTTGATGTTCCATTAATAGACGGAAAGTCACGGTCTACACCATAATTTAATATGTTTTTATTAACAAAATTATCTAAGTATTCATAGGCTTTACTCTCTGAAGGCAGCCAATACTTCTCAAATTTCATATACCATTTTGACTTGGGTAAAATATCTTCAGAGTTAATTTGTTTTTTAAAGATTGTTTCTATTTTTTTACATTTTTTGACTTTATTTATTTTATCTGGAAGTCTTTCTAAATAATATTGCTCTGCATTTCTCCAAAAAGGACTATAAACTTTAAAAGGCGTTCCATCATTTTTTGTAATTTTATTGTATTCATTTAACACATTTCCTTTAAAGAATTTAAAATCAATCTTTTTATCAGTTAAATCTTTTCCAATTTTTTTGTCTTTATCTAATTCAGCTGGTTCATAAACTTTATTCCAATAAACTGAAATTTTATTATTAGATTTTAATTTAGAAAAGAAATTAATTTCATCATCTTTAATTATTTCTAATCCAATATTTAATTTTTTTAAATCAGATCTAAAACTTTCAAGCGATTTGCTTAGCCACCATTTTTGTGCCTCTCTTTTATTATCAAAAGTATTATTATTAAAAATGAAAACTACAGTTACAAGATCATGATTATTTGAAGCATAAATTAATGCATCATTATTGTTTATACGAAAATCGTCTCTTACCCAAACAAGAGCCTTATTAGACATTAGATAACTTTTCTGATCCTTTAGAAAGAAGTTCGTTATATAATTTTATGTCTGTATCACCTTCACATCCAATTAATAAAACATTTGCATTCATATCTAATTCAAGATCTTTCTTAATTTGTTCGTTATTGCAACTTACGTTTAAACTTATTACAGCAGGCGCTGAACATTCTCCTGCAATAATTTTATCATCTCCAAAGTATCCTTTAGCCAACATTGCAACTGATAACGGAATGTCATCATCAGGGATACTTAAACAATTATTTACTGAATTTTTAAGAATTTGCCATGGGACCAATGATACTTCTCCACAGGACATTCCACCC
>LULI01001543.1_pt2 | contig 16924 bp, 25 predicted proteins | sample 728191 | NCBI WGS metagenome assembly LULI01 (sample SAMN03860293, study PRJNA289734) | marine metagenome | biome: seawater column; feature: ocean; material: water; isolation source: Red Sea water column Station 169 - depth 50m | place: Saudi Arabia: Red Sea | collected 2011-10-15 | depth 50 m | reverse complement strand
TGACTTAATAGATAATACACATGCAAGAGGTGGTGAAATGTTACCTCAATTATGTGGTTATTGTGATGGTTCAGGCAATATAGATGAGGATAAGGTATTAGATGTAAAATTTGACGATGAAGGTAAGCCTTTATTAATATATAAGGAGATATAATGAAGCAAAACGAGCCAAGAAAGAAATTTCAAAATTATGGTACTAAAACTAAGTGGCAAAACTTAGGTAAAGAACCAGTAGAATTACAACAAGAATACGTAAACTTGTTAAGACTTAAAAAAGAATTAAGTAAACTAAGAAAATTATTAGGACAACAGTTATTCTTTGAATGGATGTATCAAACTGGTATAATATCTTGGAAAGAATATACATCTATAAGAACTGCAGTTGTAAATCCTAATGAAACAGAAATAGATTACAGTAAACTTGTAGACATTACAACGGACGAGGCTAAGGTCAGGTAAACAATCCTGTTGGGTAGCGAGCGGTTGACCAAATGTCTACATTAAATTGAGTATGATTAGCGTCATATGAAATAGTTGCCAGGTGGACAAAATACTCACGACACTTAAACATTGGTATTCCTAGGATGCCATAGAGCAGTTCTCACGTATTGCCACAACTCCTGAAACAGGATGAACTTACTATATCAGATTATTCCAGATACAGAGGTGTAAAAACCAGAAGTTGCTGAATAATTAAGAACACTGGTAAGCAGTCTCTAAGCGTAGATATACGCAATCCATAGCAGATTCCTTCTTAAGACTGGCTATGGACTAGAATTATATAATTATAAGAGCAGGTGGACATGCGTTGCTACTAAGACTGCAGAATACTTAAAGTAGCTAACTTATAAAAGGGAGGCAGAGGTCCACAGATACCTCCCATACAATTGAGAGCCAATAACTGGTCCTGTAAGTCCTCAAGAGCTACCTCCAATAAAGCTGAGGTGAGAGGCAAAGGAATATGTGAGGCTCTCATACTATTATAAACCGAGGGAAGACGTTGTGGACGAACCACAAGTAAGTCTTTGGAGGGAGATAGGGATATACGTGTTGCGCATGGGACAAACTATCGAGGAAAAAGTGTAGGTTTATATAAAGAATTACAGGTTATTAATTTAATATGCTATAGACCCTGTAATAAAAGATGCAAATGGGTTTAGAAATGAAGCTCAAACAGTGTCAATTACTAACAGGGGGAGTAGTCGGATACTTCCCCTAAAATTTAGGAGATATTATGAAATGGACGTGTATTAAATGTGAGTTTCCTTATGAAGATGTTATACAAGGAGACGCTGAAGAACGTATGTGTTATAAATGTTTAAACAAGGAGGAAACTGATGGCAGATGCTAAAACTAAATTAGATGTATGGAATATAGATTATATAGAGGAGGATAATATGGTATATAAAAAATTAAAATGTAAAGAAGCAGAATTTACAAATCATTCCTATTGGGAGGAAGTACCTGATGAAGATTTATGGGAAGATGGAGAACTTGAATCTTTAGATGTTAAAAATAAAATCTACTTAGCAGTAGTTAAGTTAGGCAACTGGAAATTAATAAGGAGAAAAGATGATTAATGAAATGAAAACAAAGGAAGTAGTTGCTTTCTTTGATAATGTGTTGTCTAAAGATGATACAATAGGTGAAAAGCAATTCTTTGAATTTATGAAACGAGCTAATAGAGATTTAACAGCGCAGCAAAGATTTGTAATATTAACAATAACAATAAATGCAATAAGAAAGGGATAATCATGAGCAATAGAACTAAAGGTTTTACAGATTGGAATGATATAGCTAAAACAGTACTAGAAGGTAAGAAAATTATTAAAGTAGAATATATATCAGAAGAAGAAGCATTACGCTATGGATGGGATTACAGAGGTGTATCTTTTATATTAGATGACGATACTCGTGTAATAGCAATGAGAGATGATGAAGGCAATAACGCTGGTGTTCTTGCTTATTTAAATAAAGGTGTAGATTCAATACTACCTGTATTAAGAGATTAAAATAAAGGAGAAATCATGAGTAATGAAATAATAATAACAAGAGATGATTGGGATGAATATAGAACCGTACAAGATAGTGGTATGTTTAATATGTATACACCACAAGCTAGAGAACTTACATCTTTATCTAAAGATAAATGGTTGTATATATTAAGAAACTATGATGAATTATCATTAATACACGAGGAGGAAAAATAATATGGGAATGGATGTACATGGATTAAATCCAAAACAAAATAAAAACATAGATGATTTTCCAACAATGAAAAAATTTGATAGTATGGAATTTTCAGAAAAATGGAAAAAACTTGATAAAAATGAAAAACTAAGAGATAAATATTGGGAAGAAAAAGATAAATGGGAAAAAGGTAACCCAGGTGTTTATTTTAGAAACAATTGTTGGTGGTGGAGACCGTTATGGAATTATTGTTATGCAGTAGCAGATGATATAATATCTGAAGAAGTATATAATGATGGTCATTGTAATGATGGAGCAGGTCTTGACGCAGATGATGCAGAATTGTTAGGTAAAAGATTATTAGAAACTATAAATAATGGACAATGTCTTAAATACCAAGCAAAATACATGGAATATCAAGAAAGTTCTGATGATGAATTTGCCAGTTCTTATCCATTTGATATAGATAATGTAAAAAACTTTGCAAATTTTTGCATAGAAAGTGGAGGTTTTGAGATATGTTAAACGTACTAGAAGAAGTAAATAAAATGTCAGAAGAACAATTAACTGAGCTCGTCTATGCTATTAAAGATAGGCGAGATTACCTTAATCAAAAACATTTAAGTGGTTTTAGAGTAGGTGATAAGGTTAAATGGTCTGATGGAAGAGGATTAAATAAAGAAACTTACACAGGTGAAGTATTTAAAATTAATCCTAAAACTATTGCTGTTAGAGAAACTGCAAGAGCTTGGTCGAAATGGCGTATTTCACCAAATTTATTAACAAAAATAGAAGGAGACAAGTATGGCCAAGAAAATGAGTAAACAAGAAAAAGTATTAATGTATCTTCAAACTTATGGCTCTATAACGCCAATGGATGCTTATGAAATGTTTCAGTCAATGAGATTGGGTGCTATAATACATACACTAAGACATACTAAACCTTACTATAATATAGAATCTAAGAAAGAAGGTAAGGCTGGTTATGCAAGATATACACTTAAAGAAGGTGTATATGGAGATTATGATAACTCTAATAATAATTAAAGTAACTTAAATAACTTTGATAATTGTTAAAGAAATCGTAAATTAATAAGCTGTCAAATTAATAAAATAGGAGAGTATATGAAAACATTACTCATAGACCTTGAGAATGGTTATAAGTCTATTGGTAGTAAAGAAGTTATTGAGCAAAAACTAGGATTACCTTTGCTTAATTTTAACGACTTTACATCATTTAGAAACTTTATAGGCCAACTTTGGTCACGTAAAATGGTAGAAAGAGATGTAAACGTAGGTGGTGTATCTGTTAAGCAAAAATCTTATCAGGTAATTGCTAAAGAAGGCGTTGAAATAGATTGTATGGTTATAAATACTGCAAGTGAAATGTCTAAAAAATATGCTAGGGAACTAAAAGGTAAAGCAGAATCATTACAGCCATACATAGAAGGTTCTACTAAGGTAGATGTAGGTAAATGGTTTGATTTTGTATTCTACACTAAAGTTCATAAAGCTAAAGATGGTACACGTAAATATATGTGGGTGACCGCTAGAGATGAACATTATTGTCATGCAAAAGATAGAACACAGTTATTAAATGCAGAAATAGAACAAGACTATAGTATAGTATTTAATGCTGTAAAAGAAAAAGGCTGGGACTCTGCTAAAATTCTTGTTATCGGAGAACCAGGTAGTGGTAAAACACTAAGTTTAAAAACGTTAACTAAAGTCAAATAAAGGAGAATAAATGGCGATAACAGTAACTAAATCATCAGGTGGTGGTGGTTATACAGAAGGTTGGAAAACTGTAACTATAACTAATGCTACACGTGGTGATTACAATGGTAGTAAATATGTAGACCTTTTCTTTGATGGCTATCCAGAATCTCTTAAATGCAGAGTATGGGAAGCTAGAAGTGGTGAAGGTGAAGAGTTTCAAATAGCTAATATGGTTAGATATTCTAATCCTACTGTGCTAGATGAAATGGATAAAGATGGAACTGCTGCTGCAAGCTTAGATGATTCACCTGCTGGATTAAAAGGTAAGTCATTACAAGTGTTCTTTTATAAAAAAGCTAATGGTTATTCAGAAGTATCACCTAAAGTGGTACCTGCCGCACCATTTAAGAATATAGTAGATGATATTACTGAAGATAGGATTACTCAGTTAAAAGCATCTGCTGAAGCTTATATTAAAAGAAGACAACAAGCTAATGGTGTAGCTACAACAGAAACAACAGAAGGCGATTCAAATGGAGATATGCCTTGGTAATTAAAATCAAATAAAGGAGAAATTATGATAAGAGAATTTGCATTCGGACTATCAAACAGGCATCATTTCTTTCCAAGTAATAATTCTGTTAAGTGGGAAAATGTTGCTAAAGATACATTTCTCTCCTTATATGGTTATGATGAATCGGTTATTCAATTCTTTGAGGCTAAGAAAACATTGTCAGGTTATGATGGTGATATATATATGCCTAAAGAGTTTATACTTGACGTAGACGGTGTAGAAATAGCTGAAGCTCAAGAAAAAACTATTAAATTAGTAAACATTCTTGAGAAGCTAAAAGTACCTTGTAATATTTATTTTAGTGGTAGAGGTTTTCATCTTGGAATACCAGATACTGCTTTTAAATGGAAACCAGGTCCTAATCTACACCTTCGTGTCAAAGATGAGCTTGATAAACATGGAATATATGAATATGCAGATGTTTCTGTTACTGATAAAACAAGAATAATAAGACTAAATAATACATTAAATTCTAAGTCTAGGCTATGGAAAGTGTATATATCTTACGATGAAATAATTAGTCTTAATGCACTTGGAATATCAGCATTAGCAAATAAACCGAGACAAGTAGAGATACCTATATTACAATGTGAGCCAGCATTTGATGTAACTGAAAGGGAAGTAAAAAAGCAAACTACTAAGTTTAAAGAAACAATAGGTAGTGAGCCAGACCCTATGTTATATCCATGCATACAAACAATGCTAAATGGTTCTTCTTATGGTGGAAGACATGCAACAGCATTACGTTTAGGTGCTTGGCTTAGATGGCGTTATCCAGAAAATGTAGTAAGACTAATTATGGAAGATTGGCGTAAAAGAGTAACAACGCTAGAACATCCATTTAAAGAAGATGAGATGGATAGACTTATTACAGATTGTTATAAAGGTCATGGCGGTAGTGGCTATCGTTATGGTTGCAATGATAAAGTAATGGATAAGCATTGTAATTCTACTTGCACTTTATTTAAGGCTAAAAAATCACAAGGTCTTATGAGCGCAGCTGACATGGAAGAAAATCTAATCAGTTGGCTTAAAGGTGATGTAGTTCCTCTTGATTTAGGTAGTTTATATAATAAGGACTTTCCTATATATCCTGGTGAGCTTGTAGTAATACAGGCACCACCTAAATCTATGAAAACAATGTTAGTACAAAACTGGGTTAATTCTTTTAAAAGACCAACTTATTTTCTTGAGATGGAAATGTCTCCACGTCAAATATGGAAACGTTTTATACAGATAGAACAAGGTTGGAGTGAAGAAGAGTTAGCAAAAAAGTATGCTCAATCTAATTTTAAGATGGCAGATAAGTTTGATTGGCTGAATGTAGATTATCAGCCTTGTTTCGCTATAGAACTTGAAAAAAGAATAAGTATGCTTCCACAAAAACCAGAAATTGTTATTGTTGACCATATGGGTTTAATGTTATCTAAACACAGAGACTTAAATCTTAAAATGGAAGAAATAGCAGGTGCTTTAACTGATGTTGCTATAAAACATAATGTAATTGTTATAGCAATATGCGAGATAACAAAATCAGCAATGCAAGAAGGTATGAGTATATCTTCTGTTAGAGGTTCATTTAGAATTGCTTACAATGCAAGTAAAATACTTTCACTAAGTACTTCTAAAGACGCACAAACTGGTGATGTTAACTCTATGGTTATTAAAACAGAAGCTAACAGGGAAAGAGGAGCACTTAATGTGTTACTTAAAGTTAACGGTATAAGAATAGAAGCACCGAAAGGAGTAGTAAATGGCTAAGAGAAGTCTAAACCAAATAAGTAGTGACATCATGTTAGTACAGAATAGCTTTGAATTAACTGAGCAAGAAATAGATGAGCAGTTAGATTTATTGCATACTGAACTACATGAAAAAGAAAACGGTGTTTACTGGTTCTATAAAAACCTAGACAGCAAAGTCGCTTTAGCTAAAGAGTATAAACAAAAAGCAGATGCAGTACTTAAAAAGCTTGCGTATACTCAGGAAAGGCTAAAGGGACTTGTTGTAGAGGCTTATGCAGCTAGTGGACAACTTCCAGCTCATGATGAGTTTAATCCTATTAAAATAATGGAAACAGGTAAAGTAGAAATATTAGATGAATCTAAAATACCTAATGAATATTATGTTGAAAAGATTGAACTAAGGCTGGATAAAAAAAGACTACTTGAGGAATTAAAAAAAGGTAAGGATATTCCTGGAGTAGCATTACAAATAAATAAACACGTCAGGGGGTTAAAATGATACATCCGTATGGAGAAATCAGGAAAGTGCCTTTAGATTATCAAGGTATAACTTCTTCAGCTTATGCTGTGCAAAGAAGAGATGCAGATAAGGAAGGTGGTTTAACTTGGAAGGAATGTGGAGTAGTAGGTAGTAACTATCTCCTTGTTCCTAATTCAGAAGTAAGAGACCTTGCAAATGAAATAGCTAGTGAATCTAAACATACATGGGAGCCTATGAAGACTTTCTTTGATGGTAAAAGATTCATACATTTTATGCAATGTAAATCAGAAACTACAGAAATAACTGAGGGCGATGATGTTGCTCTTGGTATGGGTTTTTGGAATAGTTATGATGGGTCTACAGCGTTACAGTTTAGAACGTTTCTCGTAAGATTATTGTGTACTAATGGTATGATAACAAAAGACTTCATGAATTTAATGAGGTTTAAACATAACAACAAGTCAGAAGGTGTTGACAACTGTGGAGAAGATATTGAAACAGTTGCAAATAGAATGAGAAGTATGGTAGAAATGCCAGTTGATTTAAATAGACTAGCTCATATAAGACAGAGTTATTTAAGTCACATCCCAGTTACTTTATGGGGTAAAATTAGCAGAAGATTCTTAGAAGGTTATGGATGGAATAACTTAAACAATAGAGTTGATGTTAATATGTGGGATTTCTATAACGCATGCACAGATGTTTTGTGGCATGAAGAAAAACCAACCATGGCTTCGTTTGAGCATAATCAAGTAATAACTGATAAATTGCTTAAAGCTATGGCTTAATTGAGGAACGCCAGAGTGCCTGCATCTTCTACCTTTCTTAGGTGCAGGCATTCGTAACGATAAAGCCGAGTGAGTCTCTCGTCAGTATGAAATAGGACTACCGAGCATCGGCTTTATAATTTAAGGAGAAATATGAAATATATAACACGTAAAACTATGAAAATAAGAGAATCAGGACGTAGTAGCGATTATATTACACCTAGTTTTGGTTTTGGGTGTTTATATAAATGTGAGTATTGCTATATGAGAAGACATTTACCTAATGGTTTAACAATAGCTAAAAATCCAGAAAGTATTATAGATGCAATAGCAAGACATTTATGGTTATTAAAATGGCCTAAAGAACCTAATCAAACACACAGTAAATATTATACATATGATTTTAGTTGCAACGAAGACTATGTATTACATGCAAGGTATCATGATTGGGAATATTTGTTTGACTATTTTAAGAATGAACCTAAAGCAATGGGTACTGCTGCAACAAAATATGTAAACAGAAAATTATTAAGCTATAATCCAAATAGAAAAATTCGTATTAGATTTAGTATAATGCCACAAATTATGTCAGATATATTAGAACCTGGTACGTCTAAAATTATAGATAGAATTAAAGCTATCAATGATTTTTATGAAGCAGGATATGATGTTCATATAAACTATTCACCTATTATAGTATACAAAGATTATATAGAAGATTATGTAAAATTATTTAAATTAGTTGACATGAATGTTGACAATTCAATAAAAAACAAAGTTAAAGCAGAATGCATATTCTTAACGCATAATAGTAAAATGCGTAAACTTAATCCTAAACAAGTAGATGAATTATTATGGACACCAGAAAATCAAGAAATTAAAGTTTCTGAATATGGTAATACTAATATTAGATACGAACGTAAACTAAAAAAACAATATATAAATAACTTTTTAACAATGCATAAAGATAAATTACCTTGGCAAGAAGTCAGATATATATTTTAAAGGAGATAAAATGGCAAAGAAACCAACAATAAGACAACTAGAAGAAACTGTTAATATGTTAACAAGGCAGCTTAATTTTGCATTAAGAATGGTTATTCCGAACAAAAAGAATCTTTTAATAAAATGATGGATAGAGTAATTAAAGAAGTTAGTGACAGGCATAAAAAAGAATTTGGTTTTGGAATACCAGATAAAGAAAAAGATAAAGTGTATAATAATACAAAAGAAAAACAATATAAAGGAGAACTAACCAATGTCAAAAAAGACAATAGAAAAGAAAACTAAAAAGCAAGATAAAATAGATGAGTTTATTGAACTTGCTCATGAACTAAAGGAGATAGTAGTAAACCTTAATCAAAGATTATCTGAATTAGAATCTTCAGTTGATAAAGTTAAGAGTAGATTGGGGTTATAATGCTACTAATAGATAAAGGTATGTTAATATCAAAAAAATACATAAAGAAAACTTTTATGAATTATGGAATTCAAATGAATGAAAAAGCATTAGAGCAAGTATGTCAAAAATTTAAAAGTGATATACATAACTATGCTATGAATGCAAAAGATTTGAGCCTTAAACGCTTAACAGAAGATAAAGTTCCAGTAATAATAGGAGAGTTTTCAAATGAGTCTTAAAGAAACTGCAGAAAATCTTGTAGAGTTTGCTAGACATAGTAAACAAGAAGACCTTGACAATGTGGTAATGGCTATTGTAAATTTCGCTAGGGAACAAAGGATAGAAATCCTTAACGAAACATTACAATTAATTAAAGAAGGTGTACAACATGAAGCCATCATCAGCGAAAGGCAAAGGCAGGAGACTGCAAAATTTTCTGAGGGAAAAACTACATAGTTACTTTCCATCTTTAAGGGAAGGTGATATAAAAACAGCAGTTATGGGAGAGTCTGGTGAAGATATTATTCTCTCTCCAGCAGCAAGAGATGTTATCCCCTATAGTTTTGAATGTAAAAATCAAGAACGTTTAAATATATGGGAATCATTAAAACAAGCTGAAGATAACTGTGATAAATACACTCCTGCAGTAGTATTTAAAAGAAACAGAACCAAAACATATATAGCTATTGAGCTAGATAAATTTTTAGAAATAATTGGAGAAACAAATGACTTACGAAGAAAAAATAAAATTAAAAAATGAAGCAAGGCTTTCTATTTACAATCAAATAATAGGAGATATAATGGAAAATGTTGAAGATTATGAATCATTGCCTGCTAAAGTAAAACTACAACTAAGTTTTGCTATGAAAAAATCTAGAAACCTGGTAAGTATAATTGATTGAAATGTTAATATTTTATGCAGTTTCTACTGCCTTAGGTCTTTATTTGACTTGGGTAATATTTGGTTAATCGTCTATTTCTTTTGTAATAGCTTTAGCAGCTGGATTTATAACTAAAGTATTCCAAGGTAAATTACCACCTCTAATAGCTGAACTAGCATCTATTAAATTATCTAATCCTCTTTTAGTAGAACCACCTATTACTTGTAACAATCCTACAATATTATCAAAAGCCCACATAGGAACAAATCCAAAGAATGTTTTACGCATATAATATTTTATTGTTTGTTCTAATTCTTCTTCATCTTCCATATTGCCACTTGCTAATAATCCAAGTATCATAATAGGAGCTAATGATAAAGATACTAAATCTGATGTAAATCCCCTTAAAGCTTTACTTCCAGATGTCATGTATAATATTTGCCTTGCCCATTTTACTGCAGCAAAACCTGGAAACAAACCTAATGTTACAACATCCATAGCAACTGTTAATGGTAATTGAGATACCATAAACTTTTTTAATGCTGCTATTTCAGGAGCTGCAGTTCTTAATGTGCTTCCTTTTGTTGTTGCCATAGTTTTTAACAATTTTCCAACTGCTTTTAAATCAAACGCATTGCTTTCTATTTTACCTATAGATTTCATTGATGCATAAGCTTCTGCAAATAATCTAACATCTGCTCCAAATTTTTGATTAGACCAATATTTAAACTTTCCTTGCAGCATTCCCCAGCCATTATAAAAATACTCTCCTACTGCTTGTGTAGATAATCCAAAATTAACCTTTTCTTGATAATTTCTTCCTATCCTTATAGCTTCATTTAAATCCTTTGCTTCAGTAAATTCATACCAAGGCATGTCTTGCCTCATTAATCCTGCATTTTGTGCTTTTGAATACTTACTCCAAGGTCTTTGTTTGATAGCATCAATAAAAACATAATCTTTTTCAATAGCAAATTGAACTAGTCTGTTTGTAAACATAATTCTTTTGTTTTGTTTAACTTCTTTTCTTCTTCTTTTAATTTGTTCTTTAGATAAATGAGGTTTAAGAAAATCTTCTGGTTTAAAAATAGACTCTGATTTTTGTAAATACATTAAAACTGTTTCTTTAAACTTTTTTAGGTTTCTATTTTTTTGACCTTTAGTAGCATTTCTATTATTGTTATGAAAATCCATCATAGCTTTTAGTATACCATCAGCAACTGTAGCTTCTACTTGCCTGTCTACTACACCATTAACCATAGAGCGACTAAAGAAATCAGAAAACTCTATTATACCAGAAGATTCAATAACAGAATTTATTTTATCTATTATAGCCTTGTCACCTAATTGGCCATTAGCATATCTAACCTCATCAAAAGATGTATAAATAATATTTCTTAATGCATCCCCCATATTTTGTATTGTAGTTCCAAGGCCTGATAAATAAGTACCAGATAAATAACTTGATATTGCTCTGTATGTTTTATTTAATTGCATTGAAGTTTTTTCTCTGCCAGGTATTCTATTTAATAATTTATTTACACCCTCTACTGTATTGGGAGTAGGTATAATTCTATTTAAAAAACCTTTCCTATAAACATCTGTACCATGAAAAGGCAATTTAAATAAGTTTATTGCAGACTCAGAAACAATTTTATGCATTTTAGCAGAGTTTTTATTTTTAGACATTACTATAGATTTTATAAGTTTTGATATTAATATGTTTCTTTCTACAGTACCAGACATGTTTCTTAAATAATCATAATACACAGCTCCATCAGTTCTACTTTGTCTTCTATCATAAGCACCTGTTATTCTTTTAAAAAATTTATTATCATTAACTAATGCAGCAATATTATTATGAACTATATCTACAGGATAGCCATCTAATTTTTTAGATATTACATTAGCGTAGTTTAATTTAGAGTTATATATTCTAATTGTTTTACGTAAATGACTTAGTTCTTCTGAGCTAAACTTATTACCATCATTGTCTTCTTTATTATCATATAATTCATTTAAAGCTTCTATTGTATTATCAAACTGCATTATTAATTGGTCTAGCATTGGTTTAAATAAATCTATATTATACATTTCTAACTGTTCAGGAGTTAATTTAGAGAGTATTTTATCACTAAGTTGTTTACTTAAAGGCGTTTTTCCTCTAAATAGTATTTGAAATACTTCTTCTCTTTTTAAATTAGGAAATGCTTTGTGTAATTCATCTGCTATCATTTCAAGAGATTTTTGCATCTCTTTTTCAAAGTAAGGCAAAACTAAATCATCTATTTTTCTAGCTTCATTTACAGCTTTAAAAAATTGTTGTCTTGCTTTATCTGGCATATCTATATAAAAAGCACCTTTTTTCTTATTAGGTGGAGCAAAATCTTTTAATAATACAGGGTTTTGCCAGCCATGTTTTATATCATTTGTGCCATCAAAAAATTGAACAAAATTTCTTTCATTAGTAATTGGACCATAATCAGCCATAATCATCCATTCACCATTATCATTTTGAAATATTCTTCCATCCATAAACATAGAAAAAATTCTAGTATATTTTCTTGATAGTTCAGGGTCATCTATTTTTTTATGAAAAGATGTTAGTCCTTCAACCATAGATAAAACATTATCCATACCAGCATGTTCTTTTGACTTACTTGTAAATTTAACAATTCTATGTGATACTCTATTTGCATAAGAATTTACAGCTTGTCTTATAACCCAAAATGCACCAGAAGGTTCTTTTAAACTTCTTTGTTTAGGTGTTATTAATGGAGTAAGTATACCGTCAAAATTCATAATACCTACTCCTTCTGTAGAAAAAGAAGGTTTTAATGCTTCTCTGTAAATAACCTTTAAACTTGTCATAGGAAATCTAGATAATACTAAGTGTCTTTCTGTTTGAACTAAATCACCATTTTTATTTTTTGCAACTCCTGTTCCTACTTTTTGATTTTCTCCTATATGTTCTATTGCAAATTGCAAAATATATTCTGCTAAAGATTCATTAGCATTCATTAAAGCCCTAATTTTAATTGCTAATTTTTTAGCTTTAGACATAGGTCCGTATAAATCATTTATTTTTTTATTTATAACAGACTCATCTTGAAATCTTCCTTTTGGAAACTCATTATCTAAAACTTCTTGCAGCTCTTTTCCTTCATCTAATATATAATTTACAGCTGACTTTTTATCAAAATATTCGTCTTTTTCTTCCTGATTATTTATTATATTTTCTGCTTCAGTTTTTGATATATCGCATTTAGTTGCCATCTATTCTCCACATATTTTCATTACTGATTTAATTAAACTTACATGCTCAGAGCTGTTTTCTACTAACTTATTTAAACTTTGAGGGTCTCTTAAATTAATGTATTCATGATATTTTTTAAAAAAGTATTCTATCATACCAGCGTCCAATAAACTAACTTCAGTTGGTTTTTTACTTACAGAAGGAAATATTTTAGGATGCTGTGTCATTTTACCAATCATTGATTTTTGTTCGTCTAATTTTTGATTTAAAACTAAATAACCTCTTAAGAATGAAACTGTTGCCGAAACCTTAGCTACTTGCGACAAATCTCTAAACTTACCATCCCACTTTTCTTTCCATGCAATAAAATCATCATTTCTATCTATAGTTTGAGGACCTAGTTGTTTTAGTTCTTTTAATTTTCTATATAAAGATACTCCCATACCAGGCTCTAAATTAGTTCCTTTTATATATTTTCTGCCAGCAATAACTTCTTGTTGTAAAAATTCTATCTAAATCTTTATTTTTAGCAGATAAGAACAATTCTTCTAATTGTAATTCAAGCTGCTCTCTTGCAAATTTGTGAGCATTTCTATGTACTCTTGTAGATAATCTATATGGTGTACCATCATAACCAAACATATTATTTTCTTTTGACATTTTTTGCCACATTCTATATGGAGCTACAGCTACAAGCTCATAAGGTGTTAGCTGTATGTTTTTAACATTAGCTTTAAATACAACTGCATCTCCTTGCACTATATCAAAAGAACTTCTATCTAATGCTTTATCAAATATTTCTTCACTTATTTCTAATGTATTATCTAATCTAAAATTACCTACTTCAAAATTAGCACCTCTTCTTATACTTAAAACTTTTTTATAATAATCTATCATAGGTTTTATACTTTCGATTAAATTATTATTTGTTCCTTCAAACAAAGCCTCTATTAACATATTTTGATTATAGTTCCAATCATAAAGCAATCCAAACTCATTATTATCAACAGCTGCTTGCAACCATATTCTTAAATATTCTTCTACTGTTCCACTCCAACCACCTTTTACTCCATCATAATAAGCTTCAGGAAATGATATTTTGTCTGTAGGTTTTTTAATTTTAATTTCTTTATTGTTAATAGTTATACTATTATAAGTAGCTCCTAGCATACCATATAAAGCGTTTACATTAGCTATTTCTGCTATTGCTATTTGACCAGCTATTAACGAAGATATTGTGTCTATTCTTTGTTCTTTGTTAAATATTTTTCTTACAGTTTTAGATTTAAATCTATTTAAGTTTAATGGATTAGCTTTTATGCTATCCATATAATCTTTATAAACTTCTGTTGTTTGGTCATCAAGTAACTCTACATGCACTTCATCTCCATCTCCGTCACCTTCTAGCTTTAATCTTAAATCATTTACATTTAATTCAGCTAATGACCTTCTTGAATGCATTCTTTTTACTCTAGCCATATAAGCACCTCCAGCATAAGCAACTGGAGACCTTGTTACCATAACAAATATTTCATTATTTTCAAGCCATCTATTTATTTCAGATATTTTTAATTCACTAGCTGGTTTACCTATTTTTTTAGCAATTTTTGTTTTTATTCCTTGTGAATTTTGTATAGCTAAAGATATTTCATTTTCTTTTAATGTACCAGTAACATCCATTGATACGTCATAAATAGAACCAATAGACTCATCTAAGTTTAATGCTGGTAACATAGCTTGTGTTTGCATAAGAACATTTAATACATGCTCTAATGATGGATGTGTACCAGCTCCTATTTCAGCTAGCTCTGCTGCTGTTAATGCAAAACCAGTATTTTCTCTTCCTGAATTTTTTCTCATAAATCTTTTAATATCATCAGGATTTACTTTATTTAATGCTTGTGTAACTTTATTACCTATAACAGGTCCGTATGCTCTAATGAATTGAGATATAACTTTAGGGTCTTGTACATAATTATACCATTGCATAATATGTTTTACATTTTGTTTACTGCTTTCATCAAACTTAATAAATCCAATTGCTTTACCAGGAATAGTAGCAGTGTTAAATGCAAATACATCTTTAGAGCCAATTTTAATTTCATCATCAGTAGCTAATACATGCACAGTATTTCCGTTTGCATCTGTTATATATCTATCATTATCTACTTTATATAAAACTTCATTTGTATTTTTATTTACAATTTTTAAATTTCTCATAGGTAATACATGTTGATGTTTTAAAGCAGTTGCTCCATTTACATCTTTATGGTATATAACTGTTTTAGCTTTAGCAGTTCCTTTAGCTAAACCATGATGCTCGTTAAATAAATCAAATAATAATTGAGAGCTTAATGTATTACCATCACCTATGTATGTAGCTCCTAATCCTGGAACATCTTGAACAGCATTATATCCATCAGGATTTTCTCTTGTAACAAATTTAACTTCATTAGGGTCAAATCTATCTATTCTTATAGGTGGCATTTCTTTACTTATAGTTACTGGTGTAAAAGGTATTTTAATTCTTTTATATACATTAGCTGGATTTTTATCTAATAAATATTTAGGAAATACTTTTTTTAATCCTTCGTGAATAGCAATAGTTGCTGCTCTATCCATTGTATCTCCTGATAATAAATCAGGCAATATACTTTCTAAGTAATTTAAATCTTCTGTCATATCAACTATTGATTCAAATTCTTTTTTCCAATATTCTTTAGACTTGCTAAGTTTGCCAAGTTCTTTATGGTTATCAGTTATTTTAACTAAACCTAATGTATCAGAATCACCTCTAGAAAATGCAATAGTATAACCCATAGTTCTTAAATAAGCTTCTAATCTTTCTAATTCATTTTTCTTAAAGAATCCATATTTTTTTCTAAAAGCTTGAATTGATTCACCCCTAGCATTTTTAATATAATTACCATCTTCATCTTTTATACTGTAGTTACTTAAAACATCGCCACCTCCTATAAAAGTAAATAAACCCATTTCATTATTAGCTTCAAACAAAGTTATTTTTTCGTATTTGTTATTATCGTTTTTAGTTACTTCATTAACAGGACCTTTTTTAAATACACTTAGTTTATCTAAAACAAACATTTGCTGATTAACATCCCATTTACTATTAACTTTTACAACTAAATTATCTCTTTGATTTCCTACTCCATCACCATCTCTATTAGTTCTTAGTGTACTATTTTTAACTCTATTGTATATTTTAATAAGCTCTTCATTTTGAGAAGTTGTAATTTTTAAATTAACATTTAAATATCTTAGTATAACATCTTTCCATTCATTATAGGTTTTAGTTCTTCTTGTAAATATATATACTGTGTCCAATTGTTTTTGAGTAATACTTGTTTTAAGTGCTTTAAAATAAACTAAATCATTTAAGCTTAGTGTTTTTTCGCTAGTAACACCTTTTTCTAACATTTGTGATACAGAACTTCCTTCAGCCCAATCAGTATATTCTTGTTGCAGCTCTATATTCATATCATTTTTTTCAAACCAAACATAACTATCTTTACCTATAGCTTTTAATCTACTTGCTTTTTGTGACTGTGTAGCAAATTTATTTTCCCACCATTGTTCAAATGCTGGTACTAGCTGTTCATCTATGACATGATTCATTACTATTTTAAATTCTTCTATATCTACTTTTTTTCTACCTGCAATAGAATTCATATTTCTCCATGCAGAATCAAAAAATCCTTTTATTATTCTACTTTCTTCACTTCTAGCGTTTAAATCTTGAAGTTCAATTTTGTTTTTAAGATTAATTTCTAAAGATTCAACAGATTGAGGTAAGTCTTTAGAGTTCTGGATTGTTTCTAATTTCTTTTTCCATTTAACTGGAACAAGTTTTTTATCATCTGTAATAGTTACTTTATATAAAGGAGTAGATG